>OJGO01000026.1_pt1 | contig 121818 bp, 101 predicted proteins | sample 1594871 | NCBI WGS metagenome assembly OJGO01 (sample SAMN05416798, study PRJEB24817) | seawater metagenome | isolation source: Sea water | place: Canada:Atlantic | collected 2013-07 | reverse complement strand
TTAAGCCCTTTTAAACTCTCGCTGAGTCATCACTTATTAACGTGGAATGGTATAACAACAATTTTGCTTTGAGTTCCGTTTTCGACGCATAATAGTTGCTCACCGGATTACCATTAGTCCATGGCTTAACGCATTCGGTTCCTTCATGCTAACAACACAAGATTTTCAGCAAGCAAGATTAACCCGCGATCCGCGATTTGATGGGCGTTTTTTTATTGCGGTCAAATCTACCGGCATCTTTTGCCGTCCTATTTGCCCAGCAAAGCTACCACGTGAAGAAAACGTAGAATACTTTACCTTGGCTCAGCAAGCTATGCTCGCAGGTTACCGCCCTTGTTTACGTTGTCGTCCCGACAGCGCCCCGCATTCTCATGCGTGGAACGGTGTTGATACAACAGTCAATCGAGCACTGTCTTTGCTGAGTGAGAACCTACATTTAAGCATGACCTCAATTGCCGAAAAACTCGGCATTAGCGACCGATATCTACGCCAGCTATTTATTCAACACATCGGCCTGAGCCCCAAGCAATATCAAGTGTACGAGCAAATTCTATTTGCCAAACAATTGCTCCAGCATACCCAACTACCGATAGAACATGTTGCCGATGCCGCGGGCTTCAACGACGCCAGGCGCTTACAATACAATATGCAACGTGTAATGCGTCGCACACCTAAGGAATTACGTATAAAACCGAGCAACGATATGCAACCCATTGTGATCCCGCTGGCTTATCGTCCGCCTTATAATTGGCTGCATTTACGCGACTTCTTGGCACGCCGAGCCATTCTCGGAACAGAATCGATTGAGCAAAACAGCTATGCCCGCAACTTTACCTTAGGGGGCAGCAAGGGGCACTTTCACGCGCTACACCAACCTGACAAAAATCGCTTTCAAGTCACGTTAACCCTTGATGATTTAACGCAGCTCAAGCCTGCATTAAACAATATACGGCGAATTTTGGACGTAGACGCAGACAGCACCACAATAGATAACCAAATTCAGCAAAGTGGGTTAGATCCCAAACTTATCACCCCAGGTATTCGCATACCGGGAATTTGGGATACCTTTGAAGCGGGCTGCAGAGCCATTCTCGGCCAACAGATATCAGTGACTGCGGCGATTAATTTGGTGACTAAATTGGTTGCCAACTTAGGAGAAACCATACCTGATGGGCTTTCTCAAGAGATTGGGCTTACGCATTACTTCCCCGCGCCCGAAGCGGTTGCACATAGTGACCTTAGTTTTCTCGGTATGCCCAATAGTCGACGAGAAACTCTGCGCAGGTTTGCTGCATTTTATACTCAGCATCCTGATGCGCCACCGGCTGAGTGGCTTGCCATTAAGGGCATTGGCCCATGGACTATCGCCTATGCAAATCTTCGAGGGCAGTCACACGCAGATATATGGCTAAACAGTGATTTGGTAATTAAAAAGCAGTTAACATTACACGCTATTGACGCAGACAAGGTAAGCCCTTGGCGCAGTTATTTAACCTTTACTCTATGGAGCCAAGCATAATGGCTAAGCGCATACCGATTTACTCGTATTGTGAATATTTACCCACAACCAGTGGCTTACTGAAAATTTGTGCAAATGAGCAAGGCATATCAGCAATTACCTTTGTAATGCAGGAAGATGCGCCCGCAATCGGCAATGCTGTCACAAAAGAAGCTAAACAGCAGCTTAGCGAATATTTTAACCAGCAACGTAAAGCGTTTGATTTGCCGCTAGCGCCTGTGGGAACACAGTTTCAACAAAACGTCTGGCAGCAACTTTGTGCAATACCTTACGGCGAGACATGCAGTTACGCAGACATCGCAAAGCAATTGAATAACCCTAATGCCGTGCGTGCTGTGGGTAGCGCTAATGGTAAAAATCCTATCTCTATCGTCGTGCCGTGTCATAGAGTGATAGGGGCAAACGGCACACTGACCGGCTACGCCGGTGGGCTAACACGCAAAGCCGCTTTGCTAACCCTGGAAAACCCCAATTTCACCGTGCCGACAGGTAAACTGACTACATAAGGAAATGTCATGCAAATACGGGAGTTTTTAGAGTTAGTCTTGCTTGCAAGCATATGGGGCGCCTCATTTATTTTTACGCGAACAGCCACACCTGAATTTGGCCCCATCAGCTTAATTACTCTGCGGGCTGGGCTCGCGAGTCTTATCTTATTGCCATTTGTGTGTAATCGAGCCGCGATTAGGCAGTTAACCCAGCACTGGCGGGGAATATTAGTCGTTGGGTTAACGAACACCGCTATTCCATTTTGTTTATTTAGCTACAGTTTACTGCACATAGGGGCGGGCTATGCCTCAGTTATGAACGCGACAGCACCTATGTTTGGAGCACTCATAGGATGGCTGTGGTTGAAACAACGGCTATCTGGTTTGGCTGTGCTAGGACTGCTAATCGGCTTCATGGGTGTATCGGTTCTCAGCACTGCCCAAGCCGCCGCGTTTGATACGCTCTCGATTTTACCGACTCTTGCTACTTTGGTCGCTACTGCCCTGTATGGCTACGCCGGCTGTTTTACTAAGCAATATCTCAGTGACGTTAAGCCAATGGCACTCGCAGCGGGCAGTTTATTTGCTGCGACGATATGCCTAGTGCCGCTCAATATATGGTTTATGCCAGATACCCTACCATCAGCAAAAAGTTGGGGAGACGCCATCGCCTTAGGTGTTTTATGTACCGCACTAGCGTACTTAATGTATTTTCGCTTAATCGCTAGTGTAGGGCCAAGCAACGCGCTAACCGTCGCTTATCTTATTCCTGCCTTTGGCATTATGTGGGGCATCATATTGTTAAACGAAACATTTACTCCCCTAATGTGGTTAGGGGTGATACTTGTTATTTGTGGTGTGCTACTCGTCACAGGTGTAGTAAAGAGCTTGGCAGACAAGCGCAGGTTGAAGTCCAAACCTGCGCACTGATTAAAATAATAAACTAAACAACCGGTGACTCACTCAGTGTTCTTCAATTAGCTGCAAGCGCACCACGTTGCGCCCTTCGCGCTTAGCAGCAAAGAGCGCATCGTCTGCTGCGGCAATCACTTCATTTATCGCCCTTGGGATAGCCGTAAACGACACACCAAAACTGGCCGTCATTTGAATAGACATACTGCCAGTAGTAATGGTCATATTCGCCAACCGGTTGCGCACGGTTTCAGCCACATCAACGGCTTCATGTGGGCCAGTATTAGGTAACAGTAATAAAAACTCTTCACCGCCCCAGCGCCCAAGCACATCTTGGTCACGTAGCTCTAGCTGCAACATAGACGCGATTTGACGCAGTACAATATCCCCTGCTTTACGCCCATGGGTTTCATTGACCGACTTAAAGTTATCTAAATTGATAAGTACCAAGCTGACAGAGGTCTTTTCGTACATCAGGCCATCAAATGTTAATGACATACTAGCGCGATTAGGAAGTTCAGTTAGCACATCAATTTGACGGGTTTTTTGCATGTCTTTTTTGAAGTAATACAATAAGTTGTAAATAATCAAAAACAGACCAAAAATCAAAACGAGCAAAGTGACAACACTGAATATAAAGCCGCGACTGATTTCCGTTTGGCGAGACTCCAACGGTGTCATCAAATACAAGGTCCAATCGAATGGTTGAATGTTAAGTTCAGCCACTAAAAAGTCAAAACCGTTAATTTTAACGAGCAAATTATTTAAAGAGCCCTGCTGTTGTTCTTCTGACAAATCTTTAAACCAAGGCAAATCCGCTAAATTGGTGAATTGCGAATTAGCCGCGACCAATTTTGGATCAGATGAAAGCGTGATGTTTTTGTCTTGGTCAGCAAAAATGAAGTCATAACCGTAAGTGTCTTTGTAACGGGCGAAAATATCCAAAAAGCTACGCAGGCTTTTACCCACTCCAAAAAAGCCAAGGAAACGCTGGTTATCGTCAAAAACTTTTAAATCAATATAAAAATGGGTGTCTTCCCACTTGCCGATATCGGCTATTTCATTTTGCGCTGAATTTTTATATTTAAAATACCAACTGACATCCCCTTCAATCAGTTCGGTGATCGTGCCATCAGAGTAATACTGGCGTCGGCTTTTTTCGCTCGCAATAAAGAAGTTCATACCAAATTCACGATGCAAGCGCTTGAGGCTCGCAAAAACGGCCTGTTCGTCTATGGTTTGCCCGCCCATCAAGTCTTGCAACTCTTTTGCTTTAACAAGCGTTTCAGAAATATGCAGGGGCTTCATTAATTGTTCGACGATTAATTCGACAGCAGGAGAATGAGACTGTTGCTGGGCACGGCTTTGCTCTGCAACAATTTTTGATACGCTAAAGTGCACCAAAGTCACAATGGATACAACGACAACGACAAAGAGCAGCAAAATACTGCGATGTAAGGTTCTAAAAATATTCACAAACTGCCCTGTATTAAATAAACCAAAAAACTGCTTATTAGCCTGCCCTGTTAGTCATTAACTGTAGCAGCACTAATTATTTGTTCACGTTAAACTAAGTACCTGTTTTTAACCAATTAAAAAACGATTTTGGCAAAACATTAATACAGTAAAACGCACTAAAGACCATATAACCCACCAGCTTAAGCCGAAAAGGTAGTTAAACTTACCCCAAGGTGATCATTATACGCAAGCGTATTAGCAAATCACATTGTACTTTGGTTGCAAAGTAAAATGAGGCCTTTTGAAATCATGGTATTGCTACGTATTACCTAGGCATGATGGATCAAGCGCTGGTAGTTTTATGCTGCATCGGTAAAATACCTCGCATCAATTTAAACACAGGATACAAGATGGCTTTTTCAGTAGTGATACTCGCAGCAGGAAAGGGGACAAGAATGAAGTCCTCTATGCCCAAGGTTTTACACCCAATCGGGGCAAAACCTATGGTTCAACGGATTATTGATACAGTCAATCAACTAGGAGCCCGCAGTATCAACTTAGTTTACGGTCACCAAGCTGAGCAGCTCCAGCAAGCACTGGCCCACAATAAACTGAATTGGTGCTTACAAGCAGAGCAACTTGGTACGGGCCATGCTGTGCAGCAAACCGTAGATTATATTCAAGATGAAGAAGACGTGCTTATTCTTGTGGGGGATGCCCCATTAATAAAAGCCAATACCCTGCATAATCTGTTGCAAACCAAAGCTCAGGCAGATGTTGCCTTGTTAACCGTTGATGTAGCCGACCCAACCGGCATGGGGCGAATTATACGCCAAGGCGAAAATGTAACTGCCATCGTCGAACACAAAGACGCCAGCGACGCCCAGCGACAAATCCGCGAAATAAACACCGGCATGATGGTCTTAAACGGCAAAGATTTAAAACGTTGGCTAGCCAACCTAAACAGCAATAATGCCCAAGGCGAATTTTACCTTACCGATGTAATTGAAATGGCTGCCAACGAAGGCAAAGTCATTAAGGCCGCACAACCTAGCAGTGAAATTGAAGTTGAAGGGATCAACAACCGCAAACAGTTGGCCGCTATCGAGCGGGCTTTTCAGTTTGAACAAGCCGAAGAATTAATGATGCAAGGCGTGAGTTTATTAGACCCTCATCGTTTTGACTTACGCGGCGATCTTATTGTCGGACAAGATATCGTCATTGATGTAAACGTGGTTATCGAAGGCACAGTAAAAATTGGCTCAAATGTCACTATTGGCCCGAACTGTATCTTAAAAGACTGCGAGGTTGCTGATGGTGCAACCATTGAAGCCAACAGTATGCTTGACCAAGCACACGTGGGCGAAAACTGCTCGGTTGGCCCTTATGCACGTTTGCGCCCAGGCGCCGTTATGCACGAGAACGCCCGTGTAGGCAACTTTGTAGAAATGAAGAAATCGACGCTGGGTAAAGGTTCAAAAGCCAACCACTTAACCTATTTGGGCGATACCACAGTAGGCGTAGGTGCGAACATCGGAGCCGGCACCATCACCTGTAATTACGATGGCGTAAACAAGTCAAAAACCATAATTGGCGATGGCGCCTTTATCGGCTCAAACAGCGCGCTAGTAGCCCCAGTGCAAATAGGCAATATGGCCACCGTGGGCGCAGGCTCAGTGGTGACCAAAACCGTTGGTGATGAAGAATTAGCAATTGCTAGGGCCAAGCAGCGCAATATGACAGGATGGCAACGCCCTACTAAAGGCGAGTAAACATCGCATGTGAATACAAAAACCTTCGCCCGCGAAGGTTTTTTTATACCTGCGCAAGGTAGCTTAGGGTAAAAAGAAAGGCTTTATCTTTCATTTCGAAACATATATATTTCGTTTCATGCAAAAACGAAACACTCAACAACGTCGACGCGCTATTATCGAGCGCCTTAACATTCACCGTGAAGTCATGGTGGATGAGCTTGCCCAATTGTTTTCTACCTCTGAGGTTACTATTCGTAAAGATTTAACCGAACTGGAAAATAACGGCCTGTTGTTACGAAAGTTTGGCGGGGCTGTTCCCTTGCCGCAAGACGCATCAGAGCTATCCAGTGAGAAGCTTTCAGCACGCAAGATTGCTATTGCCGAGGCCGCCCTGCAATTAATCAAAGATCATAACCGCATCATTATTGATAGCGGTAGCACTACAGCTGCTCTCATTCCCTTGTTAAAAAGTAAGCTTGGTTTGGTCGTCATGACCAACTCTTTGCATGTGGCCAATACCCTGCTAGAAGGGGAAAACGAGCCCAAAGTCATCATGACAGGCGGCACATGGGACCCACAATCCCATGCTTTTCAAGGAAAAATGGCGGAACAAGTATTACGCGCATACAATTTCGACCAAGCATTTATTGGTGCCGCCGGTTTAGATTTAAACAAAGGGACGACTACCTTCAACGAACTAACGCAACTGACACAAGTCATGGCTGAGGTTTCCAGCGAAGTAGTTGTGATGGCGGAATCAGAAAAATTACAACGCAAAATACCCAATGTTGAGCTGCCCTGGCAGGCAATATCAATCTTGGTTACAGACGAATCTATCGCACCAAGCGATAAACAACATATTGAACAACAAGGCGTAAAAGTCATTTGCGCCCAAACTAACCGAATTGGAGCATAACCTATGTGTGGGATTGTTGGCGCGATTGCCGAACGTAACGTAGTCGAAATTTTACTTGAAGGCTTAAAACGTCTCGAATATCGCGGGTATGATTCCGCAGGTGTCGCTTTACTCGACGGCGAAGGCAACTTAACCCGTACCCGTCGTACCGGTAAAGTCAAAGAACTTGCAGATGCTCTGCACACTCACCCATCAAAAGGCAATATTGGCATAGCCCATACTCGCTGGGCAACTCATGGTGGCGTAACCGAAGCTAACGCCCACCCGCATTTTTCCTCTGACCGCATCGCGGTTGTTCACAATGGCATTATTGAGAATTACCAACGCCTGCGCAGCGAACTTGCCGCTAAAGGTTATGGTTTTGACTCAGACACAGATACCGAATCCATTGCCCATCAAGTGCATTACGAAATTGACCAAGGGGCAGATTTACTGCAAGCCGTACATAATGCGGTGAAAAAGTTCGAAGGCGCCTATGGCACAGTCATTATCGATAAAAATGACCCCGAGCGCATGATAGTCGCCCGTTCAGGCAGCCCACTGGTGATTGGCTTTGGTATTGGTGAAAACTTTATCGCCTCAGACCAAATGGCGCTATTGCCGGTAACACGCCGCTTTATGTACCTAGAAGAAGGTGATGTAGCAGAAGTTACCCGCACCAACGTAACCGTTTATGACCAAGACGGTCAAATAGTGCAACGCGACATCGTTGAGTCAGATATTGAACACGATGCAGGCGACAAAGCGGGTTATCGTCATTACATGCTAAAAGAAATCCACGAGCAGCCCACTGTTGTGCGCAACTGCTTGCAGGGTCGCTTAGGCGAACATGGTATCAGCCCCAATATTTTCGGTCAGGACGCAGACAGCATTCTCGCCAACATCAAACACGTACAAATCGTTGCCTGTGGCACCAGCTACCACTCAGGTATGACTGCCAAATACTGGTTAGAGCAATACGCCAATGTGTCATGCAACGTTGAAATAGCCTCAGAGTTTCGTTATCGAAAATCCTTTGTTCACCCGAACAGCTTATTAGTCACCATTTCGCAATCCGGTGAAACCGCCGACACGTTAGCTGCTCTTCGCTTAGCAAAAAGTTTAGGTTACAGCTCAAGTCTAACCATTTGCAATGTGCCGGGTTCATCTTTAGTACGCGAGTCAGATCTTGCTTTTATGACGCTAGCGGGTGCAGAAATAGGCGTAGCCTCGACCAAAGCCTTCACCACTCAGCTAACTGGCTTTTTAATGCTAACGCTCGCACTAGGCAAGCACAACGGCATGAGCGAAGCAGATCATAAAGCCATTGTTGACGGCCTACACAGCTTGCCAAGCAAATTAGAGGAAACCTTAAGCCTGACTCAAGGCATCAAAGACTTAGCGGAAGAATTTGCCGACAAGCATCACAGCTTGTTCTTAGGCCGAGGAGATCAGTACCCCATTGCGATGGAAGGCGCTTTAAAGCTCAAAGAGATTTCTTACATTCACGCAGAAGCTTACGCTTCAGGCGAATTAAAACACGGCCCACTGGCTTTAATTGACGACGAAATGCCCGTCATCGTGGTTGCGCCAAATAACGAGCTATTAGAGAAACTCAAATCAAACGTAGAAGAAGTACGAGCGCGCGGCGGTATTATGTATGTATTCGCTGATAAAGAAGCACACTTCCAAAGCGACAACACCATGCGCGTGCTCAATGTACCCCATTGCTCAGCGGCCATCGCGCCAATTATTTACACCCTACCGCTACAGCTATTGTCTTACTACGTCGCTATTATCAAAGGCACAGACGTAGACCAACCACGCAACCTAGCCAAGTCAGTGACTGTCGAGTAAATCACTGATTTACAAGACTTTATTTGTCCACTCTAATTAAAGTTTGAAACTTAGAATTAAAGTTTGAAACTTGCAATTAAAGTTTGAAACTGACATAAGTTTTTTGGAACCCGCTTTTAAAGCGGGTTTTGTTTTTTAAGGAGCACAAACAATAAGGTTCACAATGGGAGACAACCGCAACTTTTGAGATACTTAAAAACCGTAGATGAGTCGAAATATAGAGCTGATACTTCATGTTTGTACAAAGTAGAAAAATAGCGGAGTATTGGGTAAAGGACTATCCCTAGAGTCTTAATTAAAATAAATTCAGCCAGTTAAGGAATTACCGTATTAATGGCAACTAATAGTAAAATCAGTCCCACCACCAGTTTCGAACAAAACTTATGGGATACCGCCAATAAACTTCGTGGCAGTGTCGAATCTTCCGAGTACAAGCATGTGGTACTCAGCCTTATTTTCTTAAAATTTATCAGTGACAAGTTTGAAGCACAGCGTAAAAGTCTGGTAGAGCAGGGTATGAGTGACTATGTTGAGCAAATCGAGTTTTACGCCAAAGACAATGTGTTCTTTTTGCCTGAGCAAGCCCGTTGGTCATATATTCAGCAGCAGATGAAGCAAGATGATATTGCCGTCAAAATCGACACTGCGCTGCATACTGTAGAAAAGAACAACCCTTCATTAAAAGGTGCGTTGCCCGACAACTACTTTTCCCGTTTGGGGTTAGTTAGCAGTAAGCTTGCTTCGTTAATCGATACTATTAATAACATCGATACTTATACCTCTAAGAGCAGTGCCAACGAATGCGGCTCTGATGACATAAAAAGTGAGGAAGACTTAGTTGGCCGAGTTTATGAGTATTTTTTAGGTAAGTTTGCCGCCAGTGAAGGCAAAGGTGGAGGAGAGTTCTACACGCCTAAATCCATCGTTAGTTTAATAGCCGAAATGATTGAGCCTTATAAAGGTAAGATCTACGATCCGTGTTGCGGAAGCGGTGGCATGTTTGTGCAGTCGCTCAAGTTTATCGATAGCCACAAAGGCAATAAAAAAGACATTTCCATCTATGGGCAGGAATACACCAACACCACCTACAAACTGGCCAAGATGAACCTTGCGGTGCGCGGTATCTCGGCTAATTTAGGCGAAGTCGCAGGAGACACCTTTTTTAAAGATCAGCATCCCGACTTAAAAGCCGACTTTATTATGGCCAATCCGCCCTTTAACCAAAAGCAATGGCGCGGTGAAAATGAATTAGTCGATGATCCGCGCTGGTCAGGCTTTGATGTGCCGCCAACAGGGAATGCAAACTATGCGTGGATCATGCATATGATTTCTAAGCTTAGCGAGCATGGCACAGCCGGATTTGTATTGGCAAACGGCTCTATGAGTTCCAACACCAGTGGTGAAGGCGAAATCCGCAAAAAGATTATCGAAAAAGATTTAGTCGATTGCATGATTGCCTTGCCCGGCCAGTTGTTTTACACCACCCAAATCCCAGTCTGTTTATGGTTTATCAGCAAAAACAAAAAAGCTGTAGATGCCAGCGAAGATTTTGCCAAGCGCCGCAACCGCCAAGGTGAAACCTTGTTTATTGATGCTCGTGAAATGGGGTCGATGGTCAGCCGTGTAAACAAAGAACTCACCACCGATGACATTGCTCATATCGCCCAAACCTACCATGCGTGGCGAGGCGAGGATAAAGACGGCGCTTATGAAGATATAGCAGGCTTCTGCAAATCAGCGACACTCGACGATATTAAAGCCAACGATTATGTGCTCACACCGGGGCGCTATGTGGGCGCAGCCGACATCGCAGATGATGGTATTCCTTTTGAAGAAAAAATGGCTGAACTAAGCCAAACCTTGTTTAAGCAAATGGCTGAAGGGCAGGAGTTAGATAAAAACATAACCCAGAACCTAGAGGTGATGGGTTATGGGAAGTAAATACAAAAAAGCTTCACTCAAAGATTTAGGAGTCGAGTTAATCGATTGCGACCATAAAACCCCAAAGGCTGTTGAAATGGGCATTCCTTATATTGGCATCCCTCAGATGGATAATGGACGTATTAATTTTGATGCAAAACCTAGGTTAATCTCTGAAGAAGATTTTGTTAAATGGACTCGTAAAGCCAATCCAACTTATGGGGATGTTATCCTTTCAAGGCGATGTAACTCAGGTGAAACTGTTTATGTTCCAAAGAACCGGAGGTTTGCTCTAGGTCAGAATTTAGTCCTGTTGAGGCCGAAGGGAGATAGATTATTTCCCGAATACTTGCGTTATGTTGTGAAAAGCAAAGAGTGGTGGGATGAAGTTGCAAAATACTTAAATCCGGGTGCAATATTTGAAAGTCTGAAATGCGCTGACATTCCAAAATTTATGGTTCCTGAGCCTCCAGTTGAAGCGCAGAAGAAAATCGTAGAAATTCTATCAGCGATTGAAGATCGTATTGAGTTAAACCAACAAACCAACCAAACCCTCGAACAAATGGCGCAGGCGCTGTTTAAAAGCTGGTTTGTGCATTTTGACCCGGTTATCGACAATGCCCTTGCAGCAGGCAATGAAATACCCGACGCACTACAACACCGCGTCGAGATACGCAAAAAAGCCCACGCCCTGCAAAAACAAAAACCCAACATCCAACCACTTCCCGAAGCCACCCAACGCCTATTCCCTAGCGAACTCGAACATACTGATGAAGCATCAATTGGTATTAATGGTTGGGTACCTAAGGGGTGGCAAACTAAATCTGTTGATGAGTGTATTAATATAAATCCAAGAGTTTCTTTACCTAAAGGAACTTTGGCCAAGTTTGCTGATATGAAAGCCTTACCAACTTCTGGTTACGGCATAATGGATGTAATTGAAAAAAACTATACTGGCGGTGCTAAATTTCAGCAAGGTGATGTCCTTTTAGCTCGAATAACGCCATGTTTACAAAATGGTAAAACTGGGATTGTAGATTTTATGGATGAAGATAATGAGATTGGATTTGGCTCAACTGAGTTTATAGTAATGCGAAGAAAAGGGGGGCTTGGAACACCATTTATTAGTTGTTTGGCTCGTGATGAAAATTTCAGAAACCATTGTATGCAAAGTATGGTTGGATCTTCGGGCAGGCAGCGTGTTCAGAATGCTTGTTTTAGCGCGTATTTTTTAGCTTTGCCAACAACTGAGAACGTTCTTAATACTTTTCAAACTATCGTTGCACCTATGTTTACTAGGATGACAATTAACAATGAAGAAACAAAATCATTAGCTAATCTACGTGACCTACTATTACCAAAACTCATCTCAGGTGAGATAACGACTTGAAAAGGATGTTAAACCTTGAAACGTTTGCCTGAACCTCATTTAATAATAACTTCTAAGGGAGGATGACTATGAATACGGATTTAACTGAGTCTCCTGTAGCGCGAAATAATGTGCTGAATAATCCATACGCACTATCCAAGTTAGAGGATAACCTCGCGTTAGGAGGAATAGCTCTTGAAAATGAAACTTTGTTCACGAAAGACCAAGTTTCTGAAATATTAGCTATAGATGAAAGGACTGTTGATCGATATTTAAACAGTCATGGCGATGAATTGAAAGTTAGTGGTTATAGGATCCTTAGGGGGCAGGCCTTGAAATCACTGAAAAAAATGTATGTTGGCGACACTAATGTCGTCGACATAAATCCTAAGTCGCCAAGCTTAGGGGTGTTTACTTTTCGAGCGCTTTTAAATATTGCGATGCTAGTCACGGAAAGTGATAGAGCTAAAGCAATTCGTAGCCGAATGTTAGACATCGTAATCGATGTCATAGCTGAAAAATCTGGTGGCAAGACAAAGTACATTAATCAACGAGATCAAGATTATTTGCCTGCTGCATATCAGGAAGACAGTTATCGTAAACAATTCACTGATGCTTTGCGTGACTATCTGCAAATGGGTAATCATAAGTATGCTGTTTACACTGATAAAATTTATAAAGCTGTTTTTCTAGAAAATGCTATTGAATACAAAAAAGTACTAAAATTAGCCGATAAGGAAAAAACAAGAGATACCATGTATGCAGAGGTCTTAAAGGCTATTGCTAGTTTTGAGCATGGTTTAGCGGTACAAATGCAATCCGAATCTGAAAAACTGGGTCGTAAACTATCACCTGGGGAGTTGGATAACATATTACATGATGCGGAACAAAATCCGTTTTTAAAGCCAGCTATTGAGGATGCCCGTATAAGAATGGCTAGCCGAGATTTAGGCTTTAGAGATGCGCTACATGAAAAACTAGAACATTATATACAATCTGTACCTGCTGGTGACTTCGAACGCTTTTTGGGTGAAAAAACCAAAAGCTTAGAAGAGCAACTATCAGATGAAAAAACAATGGCAATGCTTAAGCGCTTGAAGGATAGATAGTATGGGATTTAGTTTTCTATACTTTGATGCTTTGCATGCAATTGAAGTTCATGATTGGATTATCGAAACCTCAGGTGGATTTTCCGGAACAAAAGATATTGGTCGATTAGATAGTGTCTTGGAACACATTCAAAATGACCTTTATTACCCCTGTTTCGAAGATAAGCTGACCCACTTGGTTTTCTCAATAAATAAATTTCATGCGTTTAATGATGGCAACAAACGCTCCAGTCTCGTTTTAGGAGCTTACTTTTTGGAAATCAATGGTTACGACTTTTGTGTTCAAAAATTTGCTTTAGAAATGGAAAATATCGTTGTTTGGGTTGCAGAAAATAAAGTGGATAAAGAATTACTTCAAAGACTAATAACGTCTTTGATTATGGATGATGAGTATCCAGAAGTATTAAAATTAGAATTGCTTGCAGCTATAGGTAATGACGCCTAATAGTACGTAAAAGGAACTTATGAAATTCACGGAAGAAAAACTCGAACTTGCCATTATTCAGCTCTTAACTGAACAGGGCTATCCTTACTTAAAGGGTGACCAATTAGTGCGGAATAGCGGCGACGAGGTTTTGATTAAAGCAGATCTTCGCCAGTACCTATCTACTAAATACACCAAAGAAGACATTACTAGCGGCGAAATTGATAGCATTGTTAAACAGCTCGAAACCTTACCTGCTAGCGACTTATACGAGAGCAACAAAACTTTTTGCAAGTGGCTAAGCGATGGCTTTTTATTAAAGCGTGAAGCTTTTGCTGGTGAGCCTTCCAAGAAAGATTTGTACATTCAACTAATTGATTATGATGGTGTACGCAGTACCTTACAATCGGCTGAGGTAGCTGTGGGTGGCCAAGTACAAGAGGTTAGTCCCGGTTATTGTGATAACAATATCTATAAGGTAATGAATCAGCTCGAAATCGATAGTTTAAACCCTGATTACCCTAAGCGTATTCCAGATGGCATTATCTATATTAATGGTTTACCTGTGGTGGTGTTTGAATTTAAAAGCGCCATACGCGAAGAGCAGGCCAGCATTCATGATGCCTATATACAGCTAACCACTCGCTATCGCCGTGATATTCCCCAGTTGTTTGTGTTTAATGCGCTGTGCGTGATTAGTGATGGCGTAAACAACAAAATGGGTACTGTGTTTGCGGGTTACGACTTTTATTACGCTTGGCGCAAAGTAACAGGCAACGAACCTATGGCCGAAGAGGGCATTAATTCGCTGCATACTATGTTGCAAGGGCTGTTTGATAAGTCACGGCTTTGTGATGTGCTACGTAACTTTATTTACTTTCCTGACAAAACCAAAGGTGAGGTGAAAATCACTTGCCGTTACCCGCAGTATTACGCCGCCAGAAAGTTATTCGAGAATATAAAACAGCATCGTAAGTTGCCAACAGGCGTGGCTGGTGCAGACGATGAAAAACGTGACGGTAAAGGTGGTACTTATTTTGGGGCTACTGGCTGTGGTAAAAGTTTTACCATGCAGTTTTTATCGCGCTTGTTGATGAAAAGCGTGGAGTTTGAAAGCCCCACCATTGTGTTAGTTACCGACCGTACCGACTTAGATGACCAGCTAGCCAATCAATTCGCCAATGCTAAAACCTATATTGGTGATGATCATATTGTGAGTGTGGAGAGTCGCGCTGAGTTGCGTCAGTTACTCAAAGGCCGTAACAGTGGCGGGGTATTTTTAACGACTATTCATAAGTTTACCGAAGATACGCAGTTATTAACCGAACGTAGCAATGTTATTTGTATTTCGGACGAAGCCCATCGCAGTCAAATTAACTTAGATCAAAAGCTACGTATCACTGAACAAGGCGTAAAACGCACCTACGGCTTTGCCAAGTATTTACATGACTCACTACCCAATGCCACCTATGTGGGCTTTACGGGTACGCCTATAGACGCGACCTTAGATGTATTTGGCCAAGTAGTTGATAGTTATACTATGACTGAATCTGTAAAAGACGAAATTACTGTTCGCATTGTGTACGAAGGCCGCGCCGCAAAGGTCGTGCTTAATAGTAGCAAGCTTGATGAAATCGAAGCTTATTACAAAAAGTGTGAGCAAAACGGTAGCAACGAACACCAAATAGAAGAAAGCAAAAAAGCCACCACCAAAATGAATTCTATTTTGGGCGACCCGGATCGTTTACGGGCGCTTGCGGCAGATTTTGTGAAGCACTACGAAACCCGAGTTGACGAAGGCACCACCATTTGCGGCAAAGCCATGTTTGTGTGTAGTTCTCGCGACATTGCTTATGCTCTGTATCTAGAGATAAAAGCACTGCGGCCAGAATGGTTTGAAGTAAAAGAGTCAGAGCACGCCAACAACCTATCTGCTGATGAAAAAGCCCTTGCTATCAAAGCAGGTAAGTTAGGCATGCCAATAGAGCAGGTAAAGCTGGTAATTACCCGTGGTAAAGACGACCCACAGGGAATGTTTGACCTACTTGGCAGCAAAGACTATCGCAAAGAGTTAGACAGACAATTTAAGATTGAGCACTCCAACTTTAAAATCGCCATAGTAGTGGATATGTGGCTGACAGGCTTTGATGTACCGTTTTTGGATACCATCTACATCGACAAGCCGCTGCAAAAGCACAATCTTATTCAAACTATCTCGCGGGTAAATCGCAAGTTTGCAGGCAAGCACAAAGGCTTAGTGGTGGATTACATCGGCATTAAATCAGCCATGAACAAAGCCTTGGCGCAATTTAGTAAAACCGACGAAACCAATTTTGAAGACATCAATCAATCGGTGATAACGGTGAAAGACCATTTGGCCTTACTTAAAGATGTGTTTCATACCTTTGACTCCACAAGCTACTTTACGGGCGAGCCACTGGCACAGCTTAACTGTTTAAACCAAGCCTCAGAATTTGTCTTACAAAAAGGTAAGCGCGAAAAGCGTTTTATGTCGCTAGTCAAACGTTTAAAGGCCGCTTATGACATCTGCTGCGGTAGTGAAAAGCTAAGTCAATTAGAGCGGGATAAAATCCATTATTATTTGGCCGTTCGCTCGATCATCTACAAGCTAACCAAAGGAGAAGCACCCGACACTGCCCAAATGAACGCCAAGGTTCGCGAAATGATTGCCGAAGCGTTAAAAAGTGACGGTGTAGAAGAGATCTTAAAAATGGATGACTCACAAGGTGAGATTGACATTTTTGATGAAGACTACATCAACAAGATCAGCAAAATGAAGCAACCCAACACCAAGATCATGATGCTGCAAAAATTGCTGGCAAAAGCCATAGGCAACATGAAAAAGGTCAACTTAGCGCAAGGCACCGACTTTAGTCAGCGCTTTAAAGCCTTAGTAGATAAATACAACGAACGCAAAGAAGACGATGTGCTGGTAAGTGGCGTACTAGAAGACTTTTCAGATGAGCTGATAAAAATGATGGACGACCTGCGCGAAGAATACGGCGCACACGACGACTTAGACATCAGCTTTGAAGAAAAAGCCTTTTACGACATCCTAAAACGCTTGGCAGCAAAATACGACTTCAACTACCCCGAAGACCAGTTATTAGAACTCGCCAGAGCAGTAAAAGAAGTAGTAGACGACAAAGCAAAATACACCGACTGGAGCCAACGGGACGACATTAAAGCAGAGCTAAAGGTTGACCTAATAATGTTGCTAGCCAAGTTTAAATATCCGCCTGTAAGCCGGGACGAGGTATATCAAGAGATATTTATGCAGGCTGAGAATTTTAAGAAGAATAGGCTGTCAGTGGCGTGATAGTACAATTTAACAAATAACAAGTATCTTATGGACTCTAATAGGTTTCCGCATGGACTGTTATTTTTTTCTTAACCCATTATAATTTAAAGAAAAAATTAAAATATTTTGCATTATTTATCTATACTGTCTCTAGATATGGTATTTAAATTTCGTTAAAAAAGAGCCTAATCAATAGTATTAGGAACATCAGATGAGCGAATTAACGAGTTTATTTAAAGCATTGTTAGGCCTACCAACAGAGCATCTTGCGCTTCTAATAGTGGGATTTTCGTTGGTGGTAGTGTTTTTTGCACTGCGGATAGTAGTAAGCGTATTGGAACCAGCTAAACCTAAGGAGAGTAAATAATGCTTGAATGGACAAAAATACCCAGTGTTAGGTTTTTAGATGCCGATAATTCACCGCTACGTGAAATGAAATGGAGTGGAGAAGCGAAGTCTGATTACATTGCTGCTCTTATGTTACTTATAGTTTTGTCTCACCATGCTAGCGACAAAGACAGTTTAGCGAATGGGCGGTTGGGTGATACCCAGATGTCTTATGATAAACTTACAGAATTGTTGGGCATAAGTAGAACGAAGGTCTCTAATGGAATTAGAGTTCTTGAGAGCCTTTCACTCATAAAGGTGAGTACTAATAAGAGGCCTAATATCTTCACAATAATAGGTCTTGCCGATGGAGCACGATGGGGTAAGTTGCCAGCTAAAGGGCTTTACGATAAAAAGCTTTCAAAGGTCAAAGTTTTTGAGTCATTCAAATTGAGAAGCAAAGTAGAATTAAACGCTCTCAAGCTATATTTAGTTATTGTTGCATTTAGGGATAGTCAGATTGGGTATACAAAGCTTGGGTATGAAAGAATTACCCAATACGCAGCGATCCAACGAAATGATATTAAACCTGCGTTGTCTTTTTTGATTGCAAATGACTTTCTACAAATCGATTCTGAGTCTACTGACTTAAACCAATTTAGTACGGCAAATATTTATTGGCTAAGGCACATTGAACCCCACAAACATAGAGGAACCATTGGGCGAAAAGACTCAATTAAAAGCTTAGATGGTGTGGTCGAAACCTAGAGTATTATTAAGATAAATTTTTAAATGAAGATACAAAATGATTGATGCACTATTAGAAAACTCAGAAGCGCTCAGTAGCGAATTTAGCCGTATTTTTGAATATGGACCCTTCGATGATAGCAAGCGCCTCCATGCGAGTTGGATTATGTGTATGGTCGCATTAGAGCATTCCAATAGTTTGCGACAACTAGTCATGTGCGGAAATTATACCTCTGCCATATGTATTATCCGTTCACAGTTCGAAGCACTTACGCGAGCAGCTTGGTTGTTCTATGCTGCGAACGATCAAAAAGTTGATAATACGTTTTCTACTTTGAGTGAGCTTTCACAAAGCGCTGATCAAAAGCCGAATAACGCAGAAATGATCAAAGCTCTTGAGGGAAAAGCGCCTGTCCAAGCTGCTGCTATGTTTAAAGAATTCAGAGACGTTCAATGGAAAGGATTAAACTCGTATGTTCATGGCGGCATTCATGCGCTTCAACGCCATGGTAGTGGTTATCCGGTTCAACTTGTAGAGGAAATTATTAAATCTTCTAACGGGTTGTTGACCATGACGGCGATGATGGCAGCAATACTAACAGGCAATGAGATGATCATTAAAGATATCGCACGGATACAACATCGCCACAAAGATTGTTTGCCTGACTTGTTAGCCTATTAGTAAATGTTAAATTAAATTGCGCCTCCTTTAAGCAAACTTCGTTTCAAAAACTAAAGCGTTGTCCGTTCTGATATGTGTAGATATATTGAATAGTTCTTATCAAGGCATCACCAATATATTTTTACAAAGCATAAGAAATGGTATGAGGAGGTAAAAAGTTTTATCACCATAATTCTTTAGTCGAATGAAAGCAATAACGTGTGAAAGCTTTATTCAACTTGGAAAGCTATTTTACGACATGCTAAAAGTGCCGGTAAAATTTATCGGTTGGACAGTGATTTTGCATAATATTAATCCCTAAAGCGGCGATGTTATCTAGATCATTTTTGGAAAAATCAGCTAAAACTCGAAGTTTTTGTATTAATTTCCATCAATTTCAATGCTCATAAAAAATAATTCGATCTTTTTTTGATCATCTAAAAAATTCTGTTTTTCTTCAACACTGGGGCTTTCTGCTTTGTTTTTTGAAGTGCGAATGTATGAATCACCGAAATCAAGTTGGTATAAAAAACAGTAAGTTACAAAAAGCACCACTTTTGAGAATTGAAATAAAACCGTAACAGCCTTAATTTCAAACTAAAATATGACACTCTAAAATTCACAACATAATTGTTAAATAACAATAACTTACGAAAAAACAGCGTTTGGATCTTTGAAAGATCTGTGGTTATATCTTCCCCATCCAATTTATCTAAAAAAGTAACTACAAAGCCCTAGCGCATCTTTTGCGCAGAACGTAAAGAGGTCGAATCATGGGAAGATATGATCAAAATTCAAAAGTATACGACAAGTGGCTCAAGGAAGGTCGAGGCCAAGGCCGTGGCAGAGATTATAAACCATGGCTTATGGTTTATAACGTCCCCTCGCATGGCCGTTCTCACAGGGTTTATTCTCATACATCAGAGCGAGTCGTTCATTGCTTATCCGATCTCGAGTTATCAGTATTTCTGCAACTTGAGTGGTCTGAAAGTGTGATCGATATTCGAGAGCAGTTTCCACTTTCACTTGATTCTACACTAGAAATTGCAGACAGGATTGGCGCAAAGCATCCCGCAATTCGCGGTGAGAAGATGATGTTAACAACTGATTTTTTAGCGACTGTTTCAGATCCAAATTCCCCCTTTTTAGCAATCCAAGTTAAACCTTCCAGTGAATTACTGAAACCACGGGTCCGCGAGATTATCGCGCTCGAGCAGGCTTTCTGGCAAGCATCCGATGTGCCATTTCAAGTGTTGACTGAGAATTCACTAAACTTAATAAAAGTCGAAAATATCAAGTGGTTGCATCCTGGTATGACGAATAATGTTGTTACTGATGCTCAGCAAGAACTCGCTGAATTCTGGAAAGCTACTCTCAATCAAAACTGCGACAGTAACTTGATTCGTCTGGCATCGAAAATTGACAAACAACGTGCAAACCAAGGGGGAACAAGCCTGTCTGAACTACGGCTGTTGTTCGCTACGCGATTAGCTAAATTTGATATGAGTATCCCCTTTTTTGAAAATCGGGCATGCGACGTTGTTTTTAAATGTAATTTAGCGCCATAGAGCAAAGGTAATTATTATGTCTTCGCTAGCGTTAATGCATCAAGCAGTCCCCGTTTTTGTTAAAAATGATGTTATAAAATGGCACGAGAAAAATTTTCGAGTGATCAAAGTCAATTACGCTCAAACCTTTTTATTTGAACTCGATATTAATAGCGGTTTTCCAGTTCCGTTTGACACAAATGAACTTGAAAGCTCATTTCAAAATGGTGAAGTAGCTCTTCTCGAAAACCATAAATATCATACGCTTCCCACATCAATTAATTCTCGCGAGAAGTCACATTCAGAGATGACTGAACGATATGAAATTATCAAATCTATCGTTGAATCCGAAGGCGTATTAAATTCTTCAGAGCGAGGGCGATTAATTAGAATCGAAATGATGCGAAGAAATATTTCGAAAACAAAAATATATCGAATTCTCCGCGCTTATTGGACCTTCGGTCAATGTATCGAAGCAGTTTCGACTAATTATCATAATTGCGGAGCCAAAGGTAAACAGCGACAGTTCACCGATCAAAAGCCAGGGCGTAAACGTTACGATGGCAGAAAAGAAAACGCGATACGCACTGATTTACATACGCAGTTTATGCAGCGTGCGATCGTAACTTTTCACTTCGGCAAGAAGTACTCACTCGCAAAAACATATCTACGTTTTGTCACCTATTGCAAAAGTGACGATAGTTACACCTGCGACGATAATATTCCGTCGATCGAAAGCTTACGTCACTTCTTAAAAAGCTACTACTCAGTGGAACACACTGCTAGTAGGCGATACGGCAATCGCGTTTACTTGAAAGATATTCGGACGCTAAATGGAACTGCTACAGCTTCTGCTTATGGCCCAGGCGCACGATATGAATTAGACGCTACTGTCGTCGATGTTCATATTGTTTGTAGTCATGATAGAACCCGAGTACTAGGGAGACCTATTCTCTATATCGTTATTGATTTATTTTCGCGATTAATCGTAGGCTTTTACATCGGCTTTTATTCGCCGTCATTTCGTACTGCAACAATTTCTCTACTTTCCGCCTTGCAAGATAAAACTCACCTTGTTGAAAAATACAATATATCTAAAAGCGTGTGCTCAAGTTGGCCGGGAGTCGCACTGCCAGACGCACTGATATCCGACAAAGCAGAGTTGTTTGGTTTAAATGGAAGTCATCTTGCAGAAATGACCAGTACGCGGATTGAAAATACAGCCAGTGGACGCTCGGACGCCAAAGGAGTTGTTGAGCGTCATTTTGGTGTGATTCAAAGAGCTTTTGAAGGTGATTTTGACGGAAAGTCGTCAAAACCTGGCGCGAAAAAATCAGGCGCAATTGATGGTCGTTTGACTGCTACATTGACGTTTGATGAGCTTCAAGAAATCATAGTGTCTGAAATAATCGTCAGAAATAATTGTCATGTGATGACAAGCTATGACTGCGAGCAAGATATGCCCGACGATATGCCACTGACTCCCATAAACGTTTGGAATTGGGGTATTGAAAATCGAACGGGATGCCTTCAGGGTTTTGACGAAGAGAGAATGAAGGTCGCGGTATTACCGCGGGGACAAGCAACAGTAAGTCGAGAAGGAATTCGATTCAAAGGACTGTTTTATACATCTAATGAGCTAGAAAAGCTTGGCTGGTTTATACGTATTAAAAATAATACTGCTAGACCAAAAAGCGTGCAGATTCTTTATGATCCGATGCAAGTTAATCAAGTTTACGTCATTGTCCCGAATTCAAATCAACCACCACTTGCTTGTAATCTTAAAACGAAATCGAGAGCGTTTCATGGTAATTCATTTCTGCAAGTCGAAAAACGTATCGCGACAAGAAAAGAGACTAACGTTGTCAATCAAGCAATCGCACAAGAAGAGAAACGTAAGCTTGAAGAAAAAACGATCGCTATAAGTCAACGTGCAAAAAAGGAAAAGAAACGTTTAGATAAAAAGACAATTGCACAAACTAAACGCGAAATTTCGAAAAACCGAGATTCAGCTCGAGAAGATGAGCGGAAAAATATTGTGATGGAATATTCTCCTGTGGAACAACAGGTTACCCATTTGGATAATGAATATCGGGGATACACGGCAACTCAGGATGAGTTTGCTAATCCCGAACTAAACGAATTATTTAACTTAAACAACGACAAGGAAGTCGACGATGGAACAAATGGAATTAATGATGACTAGCAAAATCGAAGGCAGTGTAACAGCTGTATACAAGAAAGCAGGCGTGCCGAGTTATGAAGATAACCCGCTGATCGAATGTTTACCTAAGTTGGGTGAAATCAAAGAGGTACTAGATAAACTCAGTTGTTATCCTTCTTCTGTGCTGCGCTCTTCTCCCGCTCGCACTCGAGCGGCTGAGATGATTGCTGAGATATCGAATATGTTTATCGCGCTGCCACAACACTACGAATTAGCCGAATTTATCGACAGTAAGATAAAGCAGGGATACATTTCGAGAAACCCTCGCTTAAAATTAAGCGCTCAGATGTTGCAGTCTAATTATGAAGATATGCTCAAGGACAGTGTTATCCCCACAAACCAGAGCCCCTGCAATTACAAAGCCCCGGTAGCAGCAGCCATCTACGGTCCACCTGGTACCGGAAAATCGATATCAGAACAACGAGTACTGTCCCTCTATCCCCAAGTCATCGTTCATGACACGCTGGGGATTACGCAGATAACGTATTTGTATATTAATTTTCCGCACAATAGCAGTCTTAAGGTACTGTGCAAAAACTTCTTTGATGCTTTAAACATTGCCCTGAAAAAACCCGACACTGTTTGGTTAGAGCGTCGTGAAAGCTTGGAGTCAATGTTAGCCAAAATTCAGTCTGCCGTCGTGAGATTCAATATTGGTATTCTAATTATTGATGAGTTTCAAAGCTGGCGATCAAAGACCAAGGATTCCGACCTAGTCATCGGATTTTTAGTGTCACTCATTAACACAGTAAAACTTCCGGTGGTGTTCTGTGGCACACCAGCTGCAAAAGGACGTCTAGAGTCTAATCTCGCTCTAGCGCGCCGAGTCATTGGTTTTGATGAGTGGGATCCACTGAAAACGCAAAGTGATAGCGACTCGGAGAGTAAACAACTCTGGGCGTATTTCAGCCAAAAACTTTGGCAGTATCAGTACCTAAATAAACCACCAGTGCCACTTTCGCCTGAAATCAGTGATGTTTGGTTTGATTGTTCGCAGGGAATTTTAGACATTGCTATTAAGCTTTATATTCAAGTACAACTAAGAGCGATAAAAAGCCAAAAAGAAGAAATTTCGGTCGAACTATTTCGCCGCGTTTATCAAGATGATTTCAAACCGATTCATCCGATAATGAACGCTTTACGCTCGAAAAATCCTGAGCTCATTGCTGAATATGCTGATCTACCACAACCGCAAATTGTTCTAAAGATTGCATCGCTCAACAAGTCTATTATTGAGAGCAATAAGGCGTCGGTTATCGAAACCATGGAGCCAGTTGTTCAAGCACTGTTGGATTGCTTAATCCAGATAGGTTACGAAAAAAAGGTCGCTCAACCCGCCGTTGAAGCCGTGTTTTCTGAGCATCCTAGTTTGAACAAAAAATCACTACTACCGCTGGTCATTAAACTATTAGCCGATGCAGATAAGAACAACATTACTTCATCTAAGAGAGTAAAAAAATCTAAAAAACAGTGTATTCCACCGCAATTTGATGAGACGTCACAGAGCAACCACTTTTCGAAATTAGTTGGCGAAAATACAGAGTGAGCCAACTGTCTTGCAACACTGACTTAACACCTCTGCCGGATGAGCTGCTTTACAGTTTTCAAGCTCGGATAGGTTTGCATGGGGCTATTTTAAGCCCCAAATCGCTCATTGAAAGATTGTATAACAACCGAAAAATAGCAGCCTCGTTGGTTTACTCGAGTCATCTTGAAACGCTTGCTGATGCGCTAAACCACGTTAACGCTAATGACTTGATAAATAGACACACCTTGTTCCCTCTCGCTGCTCCTTTTATACCTGAGGAGCGATGCTTACAGTGCATTACGAGAATGAAATCAGACAACGGATTAGGCCTACATCTGGCATCAGGATACGCAGCGAGTAAAATACCTAAACTTAAAGAACTTCGATATTGCCCAGCCTGTTTAGAAGCGCAAATCAAGCAATTCGGTGAGCCATACTGGATGCGCAGCCACCAAATTGTAGGCACTGATGTATGCGTTTTTCATGAATGTACATTAGAGTCGATAGCAGATATAAGAAAAGGGCAACATCGGCATTCATTTCTTCCTGCAACGATGCGCCACCGCTGCACAGCAAGGCCTGCTCACATTCAGCCTAGTGATAGATTAGTTAGTAAAGCTTGCGAACAATTATTATCGAATACCGACCTTCCCTCACCAGAGCTTGGACAGTGGACAAATTACTACAAACATTTAGCCCGTAGTCTTGATGCCACCAAAGGAATATATGTCGATTTCGAAACCCTAAAATGTATGATCAGTGACTATTGGAGTCCGGAGTGGTTAAAGCGATATAATTTATCTTTAAGCGATACACAGAGTAACTGGCTTCATTGTATCTTTAGAAAGCACAGAAAGACCTTTTCGTATCTCGAGCATATCGTTGTTAACGCGGCGCTTTTAAAAGGCCAATTCAACATAGTTGATTGTATTAACAACGCTGCTATCCAAGCTAAATCACTTCGCAAGTATAACTCGGTATCAACTGTTGTAATGCTACCCACTGCACTTTTAAATGAATACAAAGCAAATTGGTTGCGTTGTCTGCAAACTCAATCGCCTAAATTTGCTCGGGCTTCTCACCCTGCCCTTTATACCCGTATCTATCGCGCTGATCGGCAGTGGCTAATAGCCACAAATAAGCAATATAGAGTCAAGCGGCCGGCCCCAAGTGACAACGTTGACTGGGAAAAAAGAGACGTAAATACCACCAAGTCTCTCTTTCGTGTCATATATAGTAGTGAGGATGATTTATCACGTCCACGAGCTTCCAAGCGCTGGTTAATGTATCAATTGCCCAATACTTCGACGGTAGAAAAATACATTCGCAAGATGCCGCTGACTTTATTATTTTTGAATCGCTATGCGGAATCTGTCACTGAATATCAAATACGCAGAATTACATACCAATTATTGACTAACCCCCACCGTCATATAACTCGAAGGTGGTTTCTCATAAGAGCAGCCGGCCTCTCTGATGCACGAATAACGTTGATAACGAAGTTATTTTTGAATGGTTTAAGTACTTCACAGTTAAGTGAAAATTTATTTTTTCAAAGCAAAATTAGCAACAATAAAGGAAGATAAAATATGATACCTCCTGTACGCAACGGTCATCACAAATCAAGATGTCTCGTCAAAATAAATGCAAATGGTCAGCTTTTTATTGAATTGCCTGCAAGCGCACTACTCGCATTGAATATAAGTGAAGGTGACGGTTTAAATTTTGAGCCGGAATATGGCTTCGTCACTATGCGAAAAATCGAAAATGTTAGCGGTAGTCCTGAGGAAGAAGTGATATTAAAATTAGTTGAAAAGTGGTGTAACTCGAAAGACGAAGCTTTAAATTGGTTCAGAAACACTCACATCTCCGCACTTGGAATGACTGCAGAGCAAGCAATACTATTGGGTGAATTTCAAGCGCTTGTAAGCTATCTTAGCGCAATCGAAAAGGGCCGATATGCTTAATATAATGAAGACCAAACTAGTGACGAACCAAGTCGGTGAGACTAAGTGATTTACTGCGTTAACTACTTTTTTTCTTATCTAAAAAGCTTGGCATTCTGAAGTTCTTTGAATTAGTCAAGGCGGGTAAATTTTGCGTAAAAAATGGATAGCATAGAAGGCGAGTAACCCCAGTAGAAGGGTCTTTCATATTACTCAGTACTTCGTAGTAGTGGTTTTGATTATCAGAATTCATGGCCTTAAGATGCCCCATACCTTTGCGAATACAGTCCAAATGCCTATAACGAGAGTAAGCAGAAATATGTTTTGCGTAATCAAAGGACCTAATTACAGCCCCTTCTAACTCGCCGTTTCCTTCTATTAGCGTCATCAAGGTAGTGATCATATTTACAATTCTTACAGTTCCTCTTGGATGGCTTTCACGAGGCACTGTAAAACGACGACGCTCATATCTTTCGTAAGAACTAAACAACGCACAGATAAAAAAACAGAAAACTTCAACCGCTTTTAATGGTGCAATATTTAAACCTTCATGATTGAGTAAATCACTTTCAGTTGTCATTAAACCGATCATAACAAGCAAAGCCTCTTGGTCAGCTTCATTCTCCATAGCGTTGATAAGTTCGTCAGAAACGTTCTCACCTAAAACGATTTTATTGCCTTGTGCAATCCCTTCTTGAATTTCCATCAGTGTATTACCCGCACTATTTTGAACCAGATAGCTTAGGTGATTTTCAGAGCAATGTGCTATCTCATGCAACCAAAAGAATGTAGTTAATAAATGAGCAAAGTAGTAACAATACTGTCTTCGTTTCGGACATCTGGGAAGGGTTAAGTCAATTATTGATTTATTAAACTCTATGTATTCTAACCCGGAAAATCGTTTTCCAGTTTCTGGATTCCATGCACAACACTGTCCTCTTGCGGTATAAATTCCTTTCAGAAGAACTAAGCTATCTCTATCAGTAAGGCTTTCTGATAGTAATGGCCTATAACTGTTGGTCGCTATTTGAAAAAAGGGAAGTTCGTTAACCCCATCAAGTCTCACCAATGCAGGCTTTTTGGTATCGCCAAATTTCGGGTAAAAGTCTGGATCAGCAAAGAAAAAACTGACCAGTTCAAGCGCACAGTAAGGGATCATCGCGCTCATACCAATACCGTAATTTTTACCACGCAACTTGGCATAGCAATTCGGTGAAAAGTGGTCTAACAATCCAAATTCTATATTTGGAATTTTCCATTTTTTCTGAGTCGCTTCATCCATGTTGTCATGTATGTTCTTGAGGATGAAAAAGAAATCTTTAGGAGTTTGATTTACTCGAGAAATGAAACCCGCATTGTATATTTTGTTCGAATTTCGCTCGATTTTTCCACCTAGGTGAGCGAACATAGCATCGAATAATATTGAAAGATCTACTTTGGAGGACGTAATCATGTTAACTCCGTCAGAGATGCTTGCGCTAAATGATAGTGCATTATTTGAACAGTTGGGGATGGCTGTCAAGTCTGACTATTTAGGTGCCTTGCCTGAGGAGGAAGAGGCTGAGTTTGAGGAGCGAATAATTGGTAAATCTTACTTTGAGCGGCAGCTTGCCAACATCAAACAAATTTATTGTAACAATGCCCTTACTACCCGCTTATCCGATAATGAGAAAGAAGATGTAGATCTGTTTGTATCGGCCCTGCTCGATTCTTTTATCAGTTACTATGGAGGCTGGGCTGGCACTGTTATCCTTGTTCAAATATACAAAATAGGCATACATAAATTTTGTTGTGAAGAACTAAAATGATAGAGAGCAGCGAGAACCTGAGCACCACTTTAGAACTAGATGAACTCCGTGCTACAGAGAGAGCTAACGTACATTTTAACGCTCGTATTCAAGATCTCGATGGACTTTTAAGAATATGCTACGCGGCTCATTCGCCTCAAGAAATTAGAAATCTACTGGAAAATCTAGATGAGGTAGCAGACAAATTTGATGGCGAGATAATAAAAGTAATTAACCGCTTTGCAAAGCCTTCTCCATTAGGCTTTAGAGATCTCAGGATACTGTTGTCATTCCCTGAAAGTCCGGGATACACCGGTTGCCTGAGAGTAGTTGCATCGCAAATGTATGAGTCCAGTTTTGCGTGTTTGCCATATATGGCTGCGAGTGTCTCTATTGCAGCTGAAAAAACACTATCCAAAATGGGGATCGCAAGCAGCTACATTGTTGTTATAGACAATTTCACGCGCGACGAGCCAGAATCCTTGACGTTAGTTTATGGTTTTCCATCCTTTGAAATAGCAAAGCACTACGCGGAAACACGTTTTAGGCAGTGTTTGGCAACCTTAAACAAGCAAGTGTGTACCCTAGAAGAACTTCGCTTGGCTTGGATGCAGCAGGGTGAGGATATAATCGTAGGACAGGCTAATGTAAAAGATGCATTTCATCTATGCTCAGATATGCTTTGGGAATATATGACGGAAGCATCAGTCAATTTTGGATGCCAGTGGGACGCCCTCACGGAATTACCTTCAATAAAATGTATTCCAGTCAGTGAGTACAACGCCTATATAGAAAGTTTAACCGACTAAGTTATGAAATATTTGAACATATTTATTGATTCAATTTGGGCGTTTACAACATCGAATGATCCCTAAAAAGCTGGCCCAATGACTAATCTTCGATGTGCTTCAAACGTCTAAGAACGACAGGGCCATGAGACGATAACGTCGTGCCATCTGGAATGAGTTGGCCCGCTTCATATAATTGGCGAACAGTATCTCTAATCTCATCAACAAACTTTTCAATAGGCCGACTATCGTATGTTCCTTGTCCCGTATACATTGCTACGTGAAGGTTTGAAAATGCATCTAACCCAACGATAAGCTTGTCAGATTTAGAGTATGAAACCCTTATGCTTTTAATTATATCTTTATCCATTTAAGTACCTGTATTGATTTGAATTGAAAAAGGACAAGCAAGGAGGCTAATTATGTATTGCTCATCTAAATTCGAACTCTAAAACATTGTGAACATGAGTATAGCCAAGACAATAATTTAAAACATACGTTGCTGGACTATTTGAAGCATATGCAAATTGAAGATGGAAATACACCGACTGAATGTAGATAGATCGAAAGTTTGCTTAACTAAAATAATTAGATCGAAAGTTTGCTTAATTAAAGTGATTATTAAATAAAAATATGGATATTTTCGACGAAAAATAGGTATTAACAAAAGAAATTTTTTGAATTTCTATAGAATAAAAATTCTCATAAAAAAATTCAAGAAACAATTTACAGGCTCTCTATTACCTTCTCAAGTATATATTTTCCAAATTTTTCCCGTTGATTTTTCAACTACAAAACATCATTGTTATTAAAAGTATAATAATTAGATTATTATTGGTCTTACGTCATAACTAGGGGTTGAAGCTTAATATTATGAAAAGTTTATCTATTTATAACTCCCCACACTCTATAACGGAGAGCTTAGGGAAACGGCTCAAACGACAGCGCTTAAATCGCGATATGACACAAGCTGAGCTTGGAGCGCGTTCAGGTACATCTCGTAACATAGTGAAGAACGCAGAAAATGGGAAGGTCAGCCTAATTAACCTCGTCGCCATTTTACAAGAACTAGGCGTTTTAGAACATTTAGATGTTTTTCTTTATGAGCCAGAAATCTCTCCGCTACAACTTGTAAAACTGAAAGGGAAGGTCAGACAACGAGCAGGAGGCACGCGAAAAAATGCTAAAGAGCCAGTAATTGGCGAGCTATTAGATTGGTAATTGACAAATAACTTTAGCTAAATTCATCAGTTTACTATGGTTCAAATAGGACCAATATAGTCGCCTAATGTCTATAGTGGTCCTCATAAGACCACTATAATAAGTGTGTAATACCTTCGTTTTTACCCTGTGCTTCGCCCACTATTAGCTCGTTAGAAACCAACGCCTGAGTGCCAAAACCTGCTTATGGTATTATTGCAATAATCTCTATTTTTTAAGTGTTATTTATGAGTAAAAATCACAAGTCGAAGGGAATATTAAAGTCTATCAAAATTGACGATTTAGCATCTTTGCAATCGTCAATTGAAGAAGACGACGAATTAATGAAACTAACTTATGGGCGGGAGCACCAAAAATAAATCGAAATTGACATAAATGATTTGTAGGACATGACTTGGGGGCATTCATTCCTCATAATCTTAGGTAGTTCTCGTACTATGAGCATTGAAGTCCATTCAATAAACGACTGTTTTTCCTTCAAAGGAGATTTTTAGAACGGCTATAATTTAGTTTTACAACTGTCGAGTTTAGATAGTCGCAACATATATTTTGTACTGCGGCCATTTGCGTCTGTTTTAATCAGAGCTCCCGATTTAACTAACCCAGCCAAATGGCGACTGGCGGTTGGTTTACTTACTTTAGTTAAAGCATGATATTGAGTGGTATTGATGCCATGCTTGAACTTTCCTTCCAGCATTAAGAGCAAAACGTCGAGTTGCAAGGTTTGATCTTTCCCTAACTCAGTAGACACTATTTTCTTAAAAGTCTAAATAAGTTGTGGAGAGATGAGCCAAATGTTCATGGAACATTTTGTCTCCCTCTCCTCCTTATTTCACCGTCGAAAAACCTAAAGCTTTATCAGGTGCTCTTTGCTTAAAAAACCTTTTTTACTGATATTCCGAAAGTTCTTGGCTGGCTAGGATAGGCATTGAAAGTACCTGTTTGTACCGGCGCAGGAAAGGCGCTAAGTAAATAATCCTCGTCTGTCGCATTGCGAATCCAAACACTGATTGTTAAATTTTCCTCTGATGTCGCCCCAGTACTGAGGTTAAGCTGTCTCACTTCTCTTGATGCAATGTCGGCACTCACATTGTCATTAGATTGCACTTCAGAATCATACTGGTAGTCACCGCTTATATATGCATCCCAATCTCCTACGTAAAAACTATAAGTTGCAGAAGCAGATAGGTTAGTTTCAGATACACCTGATGGATGTAATCCTGTTAAATCAGTAGGCCCATCAGGTCCGCTTCCACCAGCATAAGAGTCGTAGACTGGATCTAATAAAGTTCCTGCAAATCCTAATCTTAATCCCTCAAGGGGGTAATAGGTAAACTCGAACTCTAACCCTTTTGTTGACTGCTCTGTAGCATTAGATAAAACGAAACCTGTTCCAACAAATATATTAGCCTGAAAATCCTCAATTTTTTGTTCAAATAGCGCTAAATTCACTGACCAAACGTCAAATCTAGCTTTTAGACCAAGCTCCTTTACTGTAGCTTTTTCAGGATCGGAATAGCGAGTTCCAGAGGTTAGATTAAGTGGCGCAATTCCAGCAGTAATGATGTCATCTATATCACTGGAAAACGGTCTTGAATCTCTGGTTAGGTTCCAAGACGAAGCTTTAAAACCAGTGCCTACACTACCGTATACACTGATGTCGCGATTTAACTTGTAAGAAAGACGAGCCGTATAAGTTGTTTCGCTGTCATCTGTTTTGCCTGATTCCACCTCATTTGGTATATCAAGGAAAGACGGGAAAACTTGTAGTCCTGCAATTGCTTCAAAAGGAGTACCTGCCAAGGGTAGCGCAGAAAAAATATCATCATTATCTTGTGATATGCTAACGCTCTTTTTATCATTGCTATAGTTTAGCCCCATGGTAGCGGTTAAATCGTCACTTAAATGGTAATCAAATTGTCCAAAGAGTGAAAATGCCTCATTTTGCATTTTATGATATTCAGTTACCCCTTGCTCGTTACCAAACAAAGTACCTGGAGTAACACCAAAAGAAGCTTCAGTTACCGCTAGCGGTGCCAATCCGCCAGTTAAAGCGGAAAGTGGCGCTAAGCGCTCATCAAAATATGCGCGAGCTTCAGTTCCAAAACGAACCGATGATTGATAACTTACATCTTCATCAAAATAGAACCCTCCAACCATCCATTCAAAAATAGAATTCTCGTCATTAGACGTTATTCTGAGTTCTTGAGTGAAAGTATCGGTTTCAACTTTATCTCTACCATTTACGATGTCGGCCCCTGAAAAATCAGTATCTATGCTAAAAAAGTTATCATTGCTACGATAGGAGGTAATTGAAGTCAGAGTGAATTTTTCGAATTCGATATCGCCTTGTAATGAAGCACCAGAGCTTTCAATCTTATTGACGGGATCAATATTTAAGTAATTCTCTCTGGCGTAAATATCATTTTCGACAATGTTTCCGCCTACAGCTCTAATCGATTCCGTAGCCGGACCACTTTGCGCATTCGCTATACCACAACAAATCTCTTCGATTTCACTTGCGTCTGCGATAAAGCGAAACTCAGAGGTTTCTGTTGGTGCATACACCATTTGACCCCGCGCGCTCCAGCGATCGACATTATTCATGTCAGTGCCAGTTTCTAGATTATCAAACCACCCATCGCGCTTATTGATGCTGCCTGAAACGTCGAATGTTAGCTCGTCAGAAATAGCGCTTTCAAATAGCCCTTTGACATTCTTAAATCCGTAATTACCTAACCCAGCCAATACGTAGCCACCTGTTTCGCCTGAAGGCTTCGGGGTGACAATGCTAATGACACCTGCAGACGCATTTTTGCCAAACAAGGTGCTTTGAGGTCCTCGTAACACTTCTACTCTATCTAGTCTAGGTAAGTCTGACAACGCGGCAGCAGAACGAGAGCGATAAACACCATCAATAAATACACCCACCGATGGTTCTATCCCCGGGTTATTTGCTCCGTTTCCAAAACCACGAATAACAAAATTTGTGTTTCCTGATGATTGAAGCTGGGTGACACGAAGAGATGGGACTATCGTTTGCAAATCTTTCACATCTTGGATTTGCGCTTTCTCTATGGTTTCCGAAGTTGTTACTGACACTGCCACTGGTACTTCTTGGAGAGTTTTGGTGCGTTTCGTTGAAGTAATTTGAATTACTTCAACACGACTCGCATCATTTTCAGCGTTTCCATCGGTTTGTGCACTGACCGGAATTGATATGGCCAAGCAAACGGCAGCTGAAAGAAGAGATATTTTTCTGTTCATGTAACACCCTTAAGCTCGTTGAGTATTGTTAGTACATTGTTAATAAAATGTATGCGCAATATACCGCCAAAAAGAAAACGAAACAATGGTGTTTTATATAATATGTCAGAATTAACCTGAACCTCCATCAATAGGAACGATAGATCCGGTCATCGAATAGGGTGCTTGTGTCAGTAAAAATACGATGAGTTCGGCTATTTGCTGTGGGGTAGCGGCGTCTCGAGCAGTACGAGGAATCACCCCTAAAACTTTTGGATTAATATCTTCGGGTGCTTTAATTGCCAACATTGGAGTATCTACCGCACCAGGAGTCACGGCACTAATACACACCTCTCTATCGGCGTATTCTTTGGCCAGCGCTTTTGTAAACGTAATGACGCCGCCTTTAGAAGCGGAATAGGCGGCACTATAAGGAATACCAATTTTTCCAGCCAATGAAGCGATATTTACCACGCGCCCTTGCGTAGACTCTATATGGGGCAGCATCGCTTTACACATCAAAAATGTGCCATTTAAATTAATGCTTACTACTTGTTGCCACTGCGCAAAATCGAAAGAATCAGTGCGACCGAAACGCTGGATTGCAGCAGAGTTGCAAAGCATTGAGGGAATGCCAATGGACTTTACCACCTCAGAAAAAGAATCAGTAACAGATTGTTCGTTGCTTACATCAACTTGCAGTGCAAATGCTTCTCCTTTGTCTTGCTGTATATCCGCAACTATTTGTTTTGCAGCGCCAATGTTGTAGTCAAAAATAACCACCACATGGCCTTTTGAAGCCAGTGCTTTTGCCACTGACGCGCCAATGCCAGAGCCTCCACCCGTTACTATAGCGATAGTTTTCGGGTTTATGTTAGCTGTTATTGTTGCTGTCATTTATCACCTACCTATGTTGTTGAATTACTGGCATGCCATGCGTCAGTCTCGTCTAGTGCTTCACTAGCTTCGACATGGCGCTTGTCAATTAGGTTACGAATATTTGAGTGAGTGATAATGTAAAAGTCTCCCCTCTTAATGCCTTCTACCGCCATTTTGCCTACATCATTTGGATCCATGCCTAATTCGTGGAGCAATTCGCCTAGCCTAGGTTTGCTGGCCGCTCTTTCGCCATATTCAGTTTGGCGTGAACGTTCAGCATCCCAAATTTCCGTTGCCACTGCTCCAGGACATAACACACTTACCTCAATACCATACTCGGCATAATCACGATGCATCATTTCCGATAAACCCAACATGCCGTGTTTTGATGCAACATAAGGGAACATACTCCCAAGCTTCTTGCCCGGTATACCAAAACAAGTTTCTGAGCCTGTATTGATAATATGCGCTTTATCTCCGCGTTTAATAAACTGTTTAATAAACGCGGAGCTCATCAAAAAAACACTTTTTAGATTCACATCAACAATCCAGTCCCAATCTGCTTCTGTGATTTCATGTAACATACCGGTCTGACCTACGCCTGCGTTATTTACCAGAATGTCTACTTTGCCGAAGGTGTTATATGCTATTTCAACTAAATTATCGATTTCGCTTTGTTTGGTCACATCGCACCGCAGAGCAATTACCTCTGCGCCATTTTGTTTTAACTCAGACTCGGCACGTATAGCTTTATATTGGTCCATTCCTATTAAAATTAATTTGACACCTTCTTTGGCTAGTTCATTGGCTATTGCAAAGCCGATACCACTAGTACCTCCGGAAATGACTGCCACTTTACTAGTTAAATTTTGCATCTTTTCGTTCCTTTTAACATAAGAAGTGTGTTGCTGTGTTTTTCTCAGCTAGCTACCTTTAGACTAGGTTTACTGGACCAGATGTATATTGGTTATGCTAAGTTTCCTCGAAGTGGTTGAACCACGCATACTCAAAAATAAAACAACCTTTTATATGATACATACACGTTTCGAATAGTGATAGTGAAATCATACAATCGTTGATTGAACAAGGCCGCTAGGGTATCTTTTACATTGAATTTGAAGGTGCTAACTTATTGATAGGGAATTGCTATTGAAACCACACAAATCAGAAGTATTAGAGAATAAATTTCCTGAATCAGGTGGCAAACGAGCGCGTAAAACGACGCAAATGATGAGAACAAAACAGGCTGTACTAGACACCGTGGTTGTGTTGCTAAGTGAAATTGGTTATCGAGCTATAACCATTGAAATCATTTCCCAACGCTGTGGAGTTGCTCGTTCTACTATTTATCGACACTGGAAAAATATCCCAGAACTCACTATTGATGCATTCGATTCAGCTATAGGTGATACACCTGAGTTTCCAGAGCAAGGTGATGTTCGTTCAAATTTGGTCTTTTTATATAGGCAGTTTGGAAAATCTTTAAGTCGCTCTATTTGGGGCCGTGTTTTACCTTCTCTTATCGAAGCTTCACACAATGATCCCAAATTCGAAAATTACCTGAGTTCAATGGCAAATGTGCGCCGACAAAATGCAAGGGAAATGCTGCAACGCGCCAAAAGCAAAGGTGAGCTCAAACCAGAGGCAAATGTTGAGTGGATATTAGACACTCTTTCGGGCGCACTTTACCACCGCCTTTTGATTACAGGTACTGCGATAGATGAGCCCGGTTTGGTAGACTGGCTAATTGATAGCGTACTCAGTACCACGTTACAAAATGACTAGTTATTGGCCTTTGAAAACAGCGGGTCGCTTTTCACTAAATGCTTTAACGCCTTCAGAATAGTCGTAAGTTTTTGAGGCTTTGGCCTGCAAATCTCGCTCTATATCAAGTTGTTCATCTAGGGTATTTGTATAGGATGATTGCAGCGCGTGTTTGCTTAAACCTAATCCAAATGTTGCCGATTGCGCTAATTCACAGGCCAATTTTCCTGCGGTCGTAGCTAATTCGGAATCTGGCACAACTTGCCATATCATACCCATTTCTTTAGCGTCTAAAGCACTCACTTTTGTTCCTAGGAGAGTCAGTGCCATGGCACGAGCATGACCTATTAAACGAGGTAACATCCAGCTACCACCTGAGTCAGGTATTAATCCTAATTTATTGAATGATTGAATAAATGACGCAGACTCCGCCGCTACAACGATATCGCATGCTAACGCTATATTGGCGCCAGCACCTGCGGCCACACCATTAACGGCACAGACCACAGGTTTACTCAAATTGCAGATAGATCGGATCAGTGGATTGTAGTAATCATTGAGGGACGCATACAGGTCTGGAGGGTTATTTATGGTGTTACTCGATTTGCGATCATTCAAATCTTGTCCGGCGCAGAACCCCCGGCCTTTAGCTGTTATTAATAGCGCTCGTATCTCCTGATTGTTATGGGCTTCTTGTAGAGCTGTTTGCACTTCTTCATGCATAGCGACAGTGAAACTATTTAATTTGCTGGGTCGATTTAACGTCAAAGTAGCTAACCCGCCGCAGACATCAAATTCTATGTTGAGATATTTATTATTCATTACGCTTTGTGACTCTCTACAGTTGACTATATGAAACAATATAGTATCGTATAGAGCAATTCAGCTGTCCATCTTAATAAGCGAATATCATGAAATTAAAAAATTATGCACTCGGGGAATGGTTTACATCCTCAAATACAGGAAAAGTCGTAAATCACGCCATCACGGGTTTACCGATAGCAGAGGTTGAAAGTAACGGTTTAGATTTTTCTGAAATGCTCCATTACTCCAGAACACAGGGAAACCGCGCTCTACAAGCGCTGACATTTCATCAACGCGCAAAATTATTAAAATCATTAGGTGTTTATCTGCTCGAGCAAAAGGAATTGTTTTATACCTGCTCAATAGGCACAGGCACTACCCGAAAAGACGCTTGGATTGATATTGAAGGCGGAATTGGCACTTTGTTTTCTTACGCCAGCCAAGCCCTCAATTCTTTAACGGACGGTCATATTTTATTGGATGGCAAACAGGAGGCACTGTCAAAGCAAGGGAGCTTTGTAGGACAACACATATATTCCTCCATTACTGGAGTAGCAGTCCATATCAATGCCTACAATTTTCCGGTTTGGGGTATGCTCGAAAAACTCGCACCGAGTATTATTGCTGGAGTGCCGGTTATTGTTAAGCCTGCCACTCAAACTGCATTTTTGACCGAGTTAGTGGCGCAGCATATTGTTGCCTCAGGAATTTTACCTAAAGGAGCATTTCAACTGATATGTGGAAGCTTAGGAAATATGCTTGAACATACCACTTATCAAGATGTGGTGAGCTTTACAGGTTCAGCTCAAACGGGACAGATGCTTAAGGCTAATCACAATATCGTTAGTGAGTCGACACGCTTTATGATGGAAGCTGACTCTTTGAATTGCGCCATTTTAGGAGAAGATGTGGCTGCGGATTCAGCTGATTTTAATTTGTACATTCGTGAAATATGTAACGAAATGACCACTAAAGCAGGCCAAAAGTGCACAGCTATAAGACGAGCAATTGTGCCTCAAGACAAATTGGAAGCAGTCATTGACGCCATCAAATTAAGGCTTGGAAAAGTGGTTATTGGTCACCCTGAAAATCCATCAGTAACTATGGGTGCTCTGGCTGGCCTCGAGCAAAGGGCCGATGTACTAGCTAATATCGAACGTTTATCTGAAAGTGCAGAGGTTGTTTATGGGACGACTGATTTAGATTCCTTTAATGTGTTAGATGGTGATGCCAATAGAGGGGCTTTTTTGGCGCCTGTATTGATGGTGAATCAAGACTCAGGCAATGATTTATCAAAACAAACTGCCCACGATATTGAAGCCTTTGGACCAGTTTGTACTTTATTCAGTTACTCTAATACAGAGCACGCATTAGCGCTTGCGGCTCGAGGAAAAGGTAGTCTTGCTGGCTCAATTGTGACGTCCAACTATGATTTGGCGCAACAGCTGTGTCTTGGTGCTGCGGCACATCACGGACGCTTATTGCTGTTAAATGAAAGCTGTTCTAGCGAATCCACAGGGCATGGAATGGTGTTGCCGCAGTTAATCCATGGCGGTCCAGGTCGAGCCGGAGGTAGTGAGGAGTTGGGTGGATTGCGTGCAGTAAAACACTATATGCAACGTACTGCGCTTCAAGGAAATCCTGAAATGTTAGCCGCTATTTTGACTAATACTAAGTAAAAGCATAAGCGGCTTAAATCGTTAAGGAAACCCCGCAGTCGCTGCAGGGACTTCTACCTTAAATATTGCGCCTTGCCTGCGCCTGCGGTAATACGAAGGTGGCTCCTCATCTGGCGATACCTTGCTTGGGGGATCGTTGGGAGCTGCGGTGATAAATAAGGTTGCTGTATTGGTTTCTGTATTAAGTGGAGACAAAACACAGGCTACAGGTTGAAATATCTGCCCATCAACTTGTGCGGTAACCCGATTAATAATTTCGCCTTGCATGTTTAGTTGTAATAGTTCGGAACAACCAATGGCTGCAATCCACACACAGCTGTTATTGTCGAAACAAATGCCATCAGGAAAGCCATTGGCGATGTCCGAAAGTTTTTGTCGATCAACTAATTTACCTTGATCGGAGATGGCAAACTTTACCAATCGACTGGCGACAGATTCTGCGACTATTAGTGATGTTTTATCTTCTGATATAATGATACCGTTAGGAAAAGCTAAAGGTACGGAACAATGTTCTGCATTACCTTGGGGATCTACACGAATAAGCGGCGTTTTCTTAAATTCAGCGTTATTGTGAATGTCGTAACCAAAGTTACTGACATAAGCAATACCTTCATCATCGACTACCATGTCATTGCACCAGCCACTGGCGAGTGTTGACAAGTCAGCGTGTACGCAGACATTTCCTGATAGATCCATTTTCATTACGCTACGATCTATCATATCAACAAACAACATGTCTCCGCTTGGCAGCCAGCCTAACCCCGAAACAAAGTTATGCCATTTTAGAACACGTTGCGGTGAAGCTTGCGCGCTAGAAAGTGTGTAATCTACTGTCCAAATTTCGCCTTCATACATATCAACAAAATAGAAGGCACCATTGTGGCAGCGGGGAGACTCAGGGAAACAAAGTTGTGATAACCACCTTTGTGCGCTACCCATTATAATGCCTTCCAAACAGGTTTTCGCTTTTGCGCAAATGCAGTGACACCTTCTTTAAAGTCTGGTGATGTATAAATACGTTTTACTAGACCATAATCACTCTTCATTGTTTCCAACATAGTTTGGCATGTTTCTCCCTGGTTCAATGCTGTCATAGTGACATCAATAGATATAGGTGAACATGCGATGATGCGATTTGCCATATCAACAGCTTGTCCTAACAATTCGTTGGGTTCAGTGACTTGGTTCACAAATCCCAATCGTTCTCCTTCTTCGGCACTGACTTTACCTCCCGTCAGTAATATTTCTACCGCCTTTTTATAAGGAATTTGCCGTGCTAAGCGATGGATCCCCCCCCCTAAGGCCGCTAAACCAATTTTAGGTTCAGGTAGTGCGAACTGTGCACTATTGCTCGCAATTATCATATCTGCGGCCAAAGCCATCTCAAATCCCCCTCCCATCGCGAGACCATTGATTGCAGCGATGACAGGTTTAGTGCGCCCAAAAAACGCAGTTAAGCCACCAAATCCTTCTCTGGGTAATACCATCTCAGCCAAACTTGCTGTAGCTGAAAACTTAACGTCATTTCCAGAGCAAAAAGCTTCGTCACCTACTCCGGTTATTATCGCTACTCTGTGTTTTTTATCTGCTTGAAATTCTTTAAATATCTCCGCCAACTCTTTACTTGCTGGTGGGTGTAATGCATTTCGTAGCTCAGGACGGTTGATAGTTACCGTTAGTATTGCGTCTTTTGAATCCACTTTACAAAATTGTGGGCTAGTCATAACTGTGATCCCCTTGATTTAGGCTGCGATATTCTGAATTTGCTATCCATAATGCTACCTTAGCATCGGTAAAAATAATAGCTAAACGATACATTAATGTTTCATATTCTTTTTTATATCTGCTAGTATCAACTAACAATTAATGTCAAACCAATGACTAACTCTTGGAAAATTTTATGTCCAATAACCTTCAGCCCCAACCTTTATCGGGCGTTAAAGTAGTAGAACTTGGATTATGGATTGCTGGCCCCGCAGCTGCGGCGGTTATGGCCGATTGGGGAGCCGATGTAATCAAGGTTGAACCCAAATCCGGTGATCCAGCTAGAAATGCATTAGCCTCAATATTAGGTATTGAAAATTTACGGTCTCCAGCCTTTGAAGCGGACAACAGAGGCAAACGTTCAGTGGTACTAGATTTAGCTGAACAAGAAGGCCTAACGGCTTTAAATAGTTTGTTATCTGATGCAGATGTTTTTATTACTAACATGCGTCCAAATGCGTTAACTCGACTTGGGTTGTCGCCAGAGGTTTTGAGAGATAAATTCCCGCAATTGGTTATCGCTCAGGTGACCGGTTATGGCAGTTCTGGGCCTGAAATTGATCGACCTGGATATGATAGCGGAGCCTTCTGGGCGTATTCAGGCTTGGCTAGTCAGTTTTCTGGTGAGACCGGTTACCCACCTATATTGCCTGCAGCGTTTGGCGATCATATTACTGCTATTTCTTTGGTTTCAGGCATCACTTCTGCATTATTTGACCGTACCCGAACAGGGCAAGGAACTATAGTCGAGACTTCACTATTAAAGCTTGGGATCTACGCAGCTACGTCTGACTACTCACTGCAAATGACCTTTAATCGTCACAGGCCGCCACAAAGACGTGTCGATTCTGAAAGCCCGCTAGTGAATAGCTATAAAACCTCTGATAACAAATATATTTGGTTGTTATGTGTCGAAGCAAGCCGTCATTGGCCACAGTTAGCGGCAGCCATCGGACACCCTGATTTATGTAACGATGAACGATTTAACGGTACCCGCAAAAGGCACAAAAATAGAGCCGAGTTAATAGCGACTCTAGATGGGATATTTGCCACTAAAACACGAGATGAGTGGGCAGAAATACTAGACAGCAACGACATTTGGTGGTCTCCGGTTAATTCATTAGAAGAAGTGTTAGCCAGTGAACAAGCGGAAATAATTAATGCATTTGTAGATATTCCAGATGCAGGCAATGAAGACAAACCGCGTAAAACTGTGGCTAGTCCAATTGATTTTAATCGAGTGCCTACACAACCTAAAAGTGCCTGCCCTGAGTTAGGTGCAGACACTATTGAAATACTTAAAGAGCTACAACAAAAGTCAAAGTAAAGACTCTACTTTGACAGACTCAAACTGATTTTCCCTTAATGGCTGCATCGATTAAATATTCGATGTAGCCTTTTTCATTTAGCGGCTTTTTACTGAGTAAAAAACGGTAGGCTAATGAACCTGAGATAACGTCTACTATCCACTCAATATTTTCGTCTTTACTAAGCTGGCCAGTATGTTGAGCATTACGCAAAATGTTAAGAGAAGTAGACCTAAGGTTTTCTACTAGAAGCTCCAACAATTCAGCGCAGTGTTCATCATTTTGTGAAACTTCGATAAATGAAGGGAGTATTTTGGCCCAAGAAGCATGTTGTAACGAATCCACATAAAGTTGATTAATTGTCATTAAGTCTTGTTTAAAGTCCCCCGTGTCAGGGGACTCAAAAGGTTCGCCAACTAATTCTGCAAAGGCGTCAAATAAAAGATCTTCTATCTTTGGCCAATATCGGTAAATCGTGGAGCGCGATGAACCGCTGAAGACAGACACCGCATCCACAGTGATGTTTCTATATCCTTTCTTAATCAAAAGCTTGCGGGTTGAATCCAGAATATGTGCTTTAGTTCGCTGCACTTGTGGATTAGTAGAATTTGAAGGATCGCCACCTCGATTTCTACTGATTTTGTCTATCACACTGTTCACCATAGTTTTATTCAGTTACAGATTGCGTAGGGTTTTTAAAGTACTTAGCCGACGCGAAAAAGCAATAGCTGGCAATCAAGACTACTACACTTCCAATCATTAACGCATAACGTAGGGATTCCTCACCAAACTGATTACTTAGTAAATCCGAGGTTAAACCTACTACAAAGGGAGCAGCGCCAACACCAATCATGCTGGTAAAGAACAATAATATTGCCGCAGCCGTGGCTCTACCTTCACTCGGTATGACATGCTGAATCGCCGCGAGAGTAGGCCCGGTTACACAACCAGTAAAGACTGCTCCGATGAAAATAATACTCATTGCCAGTGTTGGATTACCCACAGCAAAGGAAATTAGCATTAACGGAAAACTGATAAAGTAGGCGATTGCAGGCACTTTAGTAATCCAACTTGCGTCACGATTTTGCATTTTATCGGCTACCCAGCCCCCTAAGACCATTCCAATTGCAGAACCACCACCGTAGGCTGCGCCAAACAGAGTGCCAACTTCAGACAACGACATACCATGACTACGAATAAAAAATGCGGGAGCCCATTGTGCGACACCATAAGTTGCAAAAGTGCCAAAAGACGCGCCTATCACCATCAAGCGGTAAACCGGGTTTGACAGAAGAAGCTTAATTAAAGTTAGATAAGGTGTTTTCGGGATATTATCTTCAATAGCCTGTTTCAATGGCTGTTTCATAGTGAACATGATCAGCAATGCTAGAAATACCCCAGGTGCGGCGACAATAAAAAAGGTATTTCGCCAGCCGTAAGCTTCAGCTAAAAACCCGCCAACTACGAAACCTAATATAACTCCTACAGTAGAGCCCGTCATAAAGACACCCATAGCTAAAGCACGGTTTTTAGGAGGGTACAATTCTGCAATTAGGGCGTTACAGGTAGGAAAACAACCTGCTTCTCCTACTCCTACTCCCATCCTAGCTAAAAATAGATGTACGAAGTTTGTGGCTTTACCCGATAAAGCGGTCATGGCACTCCAAAAAACAATGGAGATAGTAATGATACGTTTGCGGTTTCCGTTGTCAGCGAGTCTGGCAATTGGAAATCCCATAATGGCGTAAAAGGCAGCAAACGCGAAACCTGTTAGTAGGCCGATTTGCGAGTCTGACAGTCCCATTTCTGCACGTATAGGTTCAACCAGAACAGCTAGTACCATGCGATCCATATAGCTGGACACATTAATCAGAAAAAATAGTGCTAGTAAATAGCGTAAGTATCCCTTTGAATAATTTGATCCCATGAATTAGCCCTCTGTAGATGTATAGAATTTATTGGTGTTTTTTCCAGCAAGTACAAGCAATCCGCCGGTCACTGCTAGGCTCATGACAATTTCAGTTAACGGGTTCAAATATCACTCCAGATAGATCATCGCTGGCATATATTTTTTCGACTAAATGTGCCCGATTGTCGATAACACGTTGTCTATTGATGTAACCTTTTTCATTAATTTCGGATAAGCCCATTGACGGAGGAGTACTAAGTATCATAAGGGTACGTACCTTGTTTGAAGAGCCTGGATGATTGTTGTTATATTCAGTTAAGTGTTGCAGTAACAGTTGTTTAACTGCGGGGGAAGCAAACAAGTCTGCAATGCTTAATTCTTCGCTATTTAGTACCTTTTCAACCGCTTGTTTATCTAACCACGCGAAGGCAGAAACAAATTCGCGATTTTCGCCGCAAATTACTGTATCTCTAATTAAACGCCCAAAAACTTCCATCAAGTTTGATTTAATGTTCAAGTTGGATACCCATGTACCAGAGAGCAATTTGAAGTCTTCGCTTATACGACCATCAAAAACCAATCCCTTAGTTCTATCGTTAGGATCTGCAAACCTAGCTGCGTCTCCTAATTTAAAATAGCCTTGTTCGTCGAAAAAACTGCGAGTTAATGCTTCTTGCTGATAGTAGCTGTCGAGCACTGTTGGTCCCTTGGCTCGCACTTCCAATTTTTGACCGCAGGGCACTAACTTCACTTCAATACCGGGCATGGGTAAACCAATCACTCCTGGTAAATCTGTTGGCCAATAGGTGCCGGTTACTCCTTGAGTCTCAGTTGAACCATACATGCTGATAATTGGAATGCGTTTTCCGGTGTTGGCAATGGCGAGAATTTGCAATCGACGCGCAACATCGTCGGGTAATGCGGAACCACCATAGGCAATCGCCTCTAGTTTCGCGAAAAACATTTTTTGTAACTCAAGGTCTTTTTCAAGTGCAGTGGCGAGCCAACTTAACCCCAAAGGAGCGCTACCAAATACACTAGTAGAGAGTGATCTGAGATTATCTAAGGTTTTTTCAAATAGACCGGGAATAGGTTTACCATCATCAATATAGATGGCACCACCCTTCATTATTGCTTCGTGGTAAGCGATGTTACCTGCCGAAACATGGCTCCAAGGCATCCACTGCAAGGAAATTGGGGCGTACTCTTTATCGTCAGGGTTTTTTAACACAGACTTAATACCTGCAACCTGAGCGCACAAAATTTGTTGAGTCTGCACTACACATTTAGGGGTGCCTGTAGAGCCAGAAGTAAACATATATTTGGCGATTGTTGCGTCATCAATTTTGTCCATTGATGCTGCTACAGCTTCGGTGTTTTGGGATGTTGATAAATCCGAAATCGCAATTAACTCGTCGCTGGGGTTGTCTTCAACAACCAAGATGCGGCCTTGGGTATTCAAAAACTGCAATGCATTCTTATAACGCTCTCCACATTGGGCGAAAATAACTTTAGGTTGGAGGATAGCCTCCACAGCTTTCAGTTTTTGCAGAGATTGATCCATTAAAGAGTATGGCGCGCTGATTGACGCAACTGGCACTCTGGCCTTCATGGCAGCCATGATCATTAAACCATGGCTGATTGAGTTTTCCGATAGAATCATCATGGGTGTGGTGTCATTCAAGCCGTACTCAAGTAACCATTGTGCAATCATGTCCGACTGTTTATCAAAGTCCCCATAAGTACATTCACGCCAATTGCCATCGTGTGTTTTTTCTGCAAGCCAAACCCGTGAAGGAAATGCGCTCGCTTGCTTCTTAAACATGTGAGCGATGCTTTTTTCAAGCTCACACAGCGGCGTAGCCGAGCTTAAAATAATGCAGCCATCACTATCTTCAACCATTTCAAGTTGTGGCTCTTTGTACGGCATATCCTGAAAAGGATAATCAGCAACGTGATTGATATTTTTAAGGTCAACGGTTTGCATAGGGGATTATTTTCCTGCTTTTTGTTGTTTAAGTTGCTTATGTGCTTCTAAAAATTTAACGGCTTTAGTTTGTATATCTTCAGGCACATCAGGTAATTTTGGCGCTGTATCAGCCGTTTTGGGTAGTGATACCGTGGCGTTGGCAACTGCTGTTTCTTCGCCTCTTTGGTTTGTTGCAACTACCTGTAAATCGACTAAATTCATTCCGTCTTTGGTATATTTTTTAGTGACTTTTCCTGTCAAAGTTTGCATGTCACCTAGATAGTTAAAGCGACGAATTTCGTCATGCATACTTACCACAAAAGCGTTGTCCCCCATCCAGTCACTTACGGCGTGATATAGCCAAAACTCGCGTTGTAAACCCCAATCGTAAGCCTCGGGATTACCTACACTTTTCGCCGCTTTGGTATCCCAATGCACTCTAGCACTGGTATCTAAAATTCCTCTTTCATTGGGAGAATATAACAGCGGCATTCTGACGCGATCCTTGGCGGCGATTCTGGCGGTCGCTAACATACGATAAGGTGCTAGACCATATCCTGCGCAGTGTGCCAGAATTACATCAGTTACTGTTAGTGGTCCTTTGAGTAATGGCATCATTTCATCATCGACAGCGACATCATCCCATACTCTTGTCTGTGCTCCGCGAGGCTTTTCTTGCAAATAGGCTTTATCAAAAGCAATCATGTCTTCTTTGCTATATTCACCTAATTCAATGTCTTTATATTTACCTTTTTTCTTAGCTGTATCTCGCTCACTAAGAATACGTAACATTCGGTACACGCCAACCACTTGAGCATCTTGATTGAACTTCACATAACGATGCACTATATGTAGGCTTTTGCCTCCAAACTCTGATTCCTTGAGTTCCATGGATTCTTCGCCCTCAAAACTGTACAAGCGATCACCAGGTTTTATTGGTCTGTACCAATCCCAAGTGCCACCTGAAACAAAGGTTTGGCAACCTCTAAATAGACCTGCAGTCCTTTTCTTCAACTCTCTGGGGATACGCTCGCCCAACAATGGTTCGTTAATGATGGCTGTCATAATTTGCGGCGCAACGACTGAGCCCCAGTGGGTACTGGCAGCATAGTCAGGATCACAATATAGTGAATTATCATCCCCTATGCTTAAAGCAAAATTCCGAATGGCATCTTCATATACCTGAGAATGAAACTCACGGGTGACATTCACTTCATCTAAGCCAATAAGCTCTTGTTGCAAAGCAATGTCGTGTTCCGTTAATTTTCCTTTGGAACTGTCTTTTTGATCGGTCATTTTAATTCTTCTCCAACCTATTGTTGATTATCGAGTAGTAGTTTCAGTGATTGATGCTGTTAACGACACAAGGACGCATAGCGCTGTGTATGAAAGTCTGTGCTACCTAACACAAACTGGATAGCCGTTAGGCGTTTAAAGTAATGTCCAATATCTAGTTCGTCGGTGACTCCCATTCCGCCGTGTAATTGCACCGCTTCTTGTCCAATAAGCCTTGCAGCCTTGCCGACTCGGCTTTTTGCGGCAGATACTTCTTTAGGGGCGAAACCTTGTGTTGAATCGAGTTCCATAGCGGCCATTAAAACCGCAGACTTGGCCTGTTCATACTCGATAAACATATCGGCCATGCGATGCTGTAACGCTTGAAAACTGGCGAGCGGTTTTCCGAATTGCTGACGTTCTTTGGTGTATTCAACAGTTTTTTTATACAACATTTCCATCATGCCTATCGCTTCGGCGCAGACTCCGAAGGTGGCAAAATCCACGGTCTTTTCTACTGCAGGAAAAGCATCATCGAGATTGCCCAAAAGACTACTTTTGGCTACGGTTACATTGGAAAAATAGATATCTGCAGCTTGAAAACCGTCTACTGTGGGATAACAACGGATATCTACCCCAGGGGATTGAGGGTCAACCAGAATAGCGCTCAGTCCATTTTTGTCGGTTTGAAATGAAGATGTTCGCGCGATAACTACTAACATGTCAGCCATGGCTGCGTTTAGCACAACACTCTTATGTCCATTTAGAACAAACTCATTGTCGAATACTTCTGCTTGGGTGCTAATGTTTGCTAGGTCATAACGTGACTGCGGTTCACAATAGGCTAAAGAAAATTGATATTCACCAGCCATCATATTTTCTAACATTGCGTTGCTGTTCGAATTGCTAGAAAGCTCAGAGATAAGTTTTCCGGCGAGCAAGGTATTGGCGAAATAAGGTTCAACTACTAAGCCTTTCCCTAATTCTTCCATGACTATCATCACGTCTGCAGCTTTGCCGCTTAAGCCACCTGCTTTTTCACTAAAGGGCACCATTAACCAGCCAAGTTCGGCGAACAGCGCCCAGTTTTTGTCATCAAACCCCGCTTCTTTTTGTCGCGCTACTTCTCTTTGATCAAAGCTATACTGTTGTTTTACAAATCGAGACACACTGTCACACAGCATGCGTTGTTCGTCGCTAAAACTAAAATTCATCGCATTTTCCTTCTAAAGTCCGAGAACCGACTTACAAATTATTACCTTTTGAACTTCGTTGCTGCCGCCATAAATTGAGGCTTTGCGATTATTGAAGTACCAAGGCGCCCGGTCAGTTTCACTTCCTTGGCCTATGTGGTGCTCTCTTGGAAATTCAGCATTGGTATCGGAGTGAAACTGATCATTGACAAATGGTAGGCAGTAATACCCAGCCGCTTCCACATACAGTTCATCAATAAACTGCGCTACCTCAGTACCCTTTATTTTGAGAATTGAAGATTCGGGACCAGGCGCTCCTCCACTGCTAACGGCAGCAAGAGTGCGCATCTCAGTGTATTCAAGTGAACGTAATTCAATTTCTAACTCGGCCAATTTAAGGGCAAACGCGTGGTCGTCGATAAGTGCAACTCCACCTTTGGGTGGCTCAGATGCCATTTTGCGTAAGTTCTTAAGGCGAGTTTTTGAGATAGCCACTTTTGCAATGTTGGTTCGCTCATGAGTGAGTAACATTTTGGCGTAAGACCAGCCTTTATTCGGCTCACCAATCAGGTTTTCAGCTGGAACCACGACATTATCAAAATGCACTTCATTGATTTCACGCTGGCCATCCAACATCATAATGGGCGATACCTTAATCCCTGGCGTATCCATTTTTATCAACAAAAAATTGATCGCTTGTTGATTTTTGAGTGAACGGTCTGGAGAACGTGCCAAACAAAATATCCAGTCAGCGTGTTGTGCGTATGTTGTCCAAGTTTTAGTACCAGAGACTATGTAATTGTCGCCATCTAAGGTCGCAGTAGTTTGTAACGAAGCGAGATCTGATCCTGCAGCTGCTTCCGAAAAGCCTTGGCACCACCAAACGTCACTCTTAAGAATATCTGGTAGAAAACGCTTTTTTTGTTGTTCTGTTCCATAAGTGTAGATAACTGGGCCAACCATTTTTAAACCAAAAGCGATAACTTCTGGCGCGCCAGCGGCGGCACATTCATGTTCAAAAAGATATTTTTGGGTGGCACTCCAGCCTGTTCCACCAAATTCAACTGGCCAGTTAGGTGCAATCCATCCTTTGTCATATAAGACTTTTTGCCATTGCACTCGTTGTTCTTTGGTTAATCTCAAGCCATTTAATACTCGTTCGCTTGTTGTTTTAGGCAAGCTAACTTTTAAGAAATTTCGAACTTCATCGCGAAATGCTAGTTCTTGATCGGTAAATTGATTGTTCAAGTAATCCTCTCTAATTGAAGTAAACCAGCTTAAGTGGCGCAAAATAAAATACACTATTGAATCAAACGATACACTATTGTATCGTATATATCAAATTGCTAACGTGATTCACAAAACATTAACAATATGAGTGCCGTAGACAGGGTGAAAGCTGATTTGTCTACTTAGCCAATTAAGACCAAAGTGAGCATTGAGATATGAAAGACGCATACATATACGACGGATTAAGGTCGCCTTTTGGGCGTTTCAAAGGTGGATTGTCTAGCGTCAGGCCAGACGATTTACTGGCACTTGTGATCAAACAACTTGTTGAGCGTAATCAGTTTCAGGCATCTGAATATGAAGATGTCATTGCTGGCAATACCAATCAGGCAGGGGAAGATTGTCGAAATGTCGCTAGATTTGCGGGACTCCTCGCTGGATTGCCTATCGGTTGTGGTGGAATTACAGTAAATCGATTGTGTGGTTCGGGTTTAGCAAGTGTTATGGACGCCAGCCGATGTGTGCAGTCTGGTGATGGCGATTTGTTTATAGCTTGCGGCGTAGAAAGCATGAGCAGGGCGCCATTGGTTATTTCCAAAGCACAAAGCGCATTTGATAGAAATCAGACAGTTGCCGATTCGACTATGGGAGCAAGATTCTCTAATCCTTTAATTGAAGCTAACTTTGGCGCAGACAGTATGCCGGAAACCGCTGACAATATTGCGGCTGCTCTGAAAATTACTCGCGAACAATGCGACGCATTTGCAGCCGCTTCTCAGTCGAAGTATGAAGCTGCTAGGGCATCTGGATTTTTCAAAGACGAGATGCTTAATGTAGAAGTGCCGCAACCTAGAAAGAAGCCACCTATTGTCATTGACAGTGATGAACATCCTCGTGCTAGTACCGATATCGACGCTTTGAGGGGTTTAAGATCTCTTTATGCCGACGGTGTTGTTACCGCAGGGAACGCCTCGGGAATTAATGATGGCGCTTCGGCTTTAATAATAGGCTCTAAAAAAGCTGGAGAAGCTCATGGAATTCAACCTCGGGCACGTATTATTGCTAGCGCCATTGCCGGTGTCGAACCTAAATTAATGGGGTTAGGTCCAGTACCTGCCACTAAAAAAGCCTTGGCTAGGGCTGGTTTGGAATTAAAGGATATGAATGTTATCGAAGTAAATGAGGCGTTTGCGTCACAAGTTCTAGGTTGCCTAAAAGAATTAAATATCGCCGCGAACGATTCAAGGGTTAACGCTAACGGCGGGGCTATTGCTGTGGGTCATCCGTTAGGTGCCAGTGGCGGAAGGCTTGTGTTGACAGCGTTACGCCAGCTAGAGGCGACAAATGGTCGTTATGGACTAATCACCATGTGTATTGGGATTGGTCAAGGTATTGCCTTAATTATTGAAAGAGAGGGATAAAATTATGTCGGTAGTTGAATATGAATGTGTTGGTGATATCGGTTTGCTAACCTTAAATAACGCGCCCGTTAATGCTCTGTCTCACTCTTTACGTAGTGGCATAGTTGATGCGTTGAGAATGGCAAGCCTTGATCAATCGAAGGCCATCATTATTGTAGGAAACGGTGCCATGTTTTGTGCCGGCGCTGATATAAGAGAATTTTCCCAAACACCACAAGCTCCCTCTTTAGTTGACGTTACTGAGTGCATTGAAAACATGCAAAAACCTGTTATTGCAGCTATCCACGGTAATGCACTTGGAGGCGGTCTTGAGCTCGCGTTAGCTTGTCATTATAGGTGTGCGTTAGCGAGTGCAAAATTAGGATTACCAGAAGTGAAACTGGGTATCTTACCTGGCGCTGGTGGTACACAACGAGCTCCTAGAATTATTGGCCTAGAACACGCATTTACGTTAATCACCAGTGGCAATCCATGCAAAGCTGAAAAGGCATTGAGCATAGGTTTGATTGATCATCTTGTAGAGCACGATCAAGATTTAGTTGCAGCGGCGCAAAAATATGCACAACAAGTATTAAATGAAGGGCTACCAATAAGGCGTTCAAGTCAGAGCCCAATTGATAAACAAAATATTGATAGTGACTGGTTTGATAAAAAGCGCGCCGAGTTATCGAAACGTGCACGTGGCCAAATTGCGCCACAACACATAGTTGATTGTCTTGAAAAGGCTTTAAATGCAGAGTTTGTAGAAGGCATGCAGTTTGAGCGAGAAGCCTTTTTAAATTGCGTGACTTCTGAGCAAGCTAAAGCGATGCGCCATTTGTTTTTTGCACAACGTTTAGCAGCAAAGGTAAAAGGAGTGTCTCCTGATACCTCAAAACGCCCGATAAAATCAGTGGCAATTATAGGTGCCGGAACTATGGGGGGCGGTATCGCAATGAATTTTGCGAACGTGGGTATTCCAGTTACCTTATTAGAATTGTCAGCAGAGTCACTCACTAAGGGATTGCAGCTAATTGAGAAAAACTATGCAATTTCTGTTAGCAAAGGGCGTTTGTCAGAATCCCAAAAAGCACAACGACTTGCTTTAATAAGTGGATCAACTAGTTATCAAGAATTGAATCAAGTTGACTTAGTGATCGAAGCGGTATTTGAAGACGTTGAAATTAAAAAACAAGTTTTTAGAAAACTTGATGAAGTCTGTAAGGTAGGCGCAATTTTAGCTACGAATACCTCCTATCAAGATGTGGACGCGATTGCTCAGGTAACAAAGCGCCCACAAGATGTTATAGGTCTGCACTTTTTCAGTCCTGCCAATGTGATGAAGCTTCTTGAGGTAGTAAGAGGCGCGCAAACTGCGGATGATGTCATTACTACTAGCATGGCTTTGGCCACTACCATTGCAAAAATCCCCGTTTTGTCTGGTGTTTGTTACGGTTTTATCGGTAACAGATTGTTATCAGTGTATCTAAGACAAAGCCAACTTTGTTTATTACATGGTGCGACACCTGAACAGGTGGATAGTGCTATGACTAACTGGGGAGCGGCTATGGGACCTTTAGCAATGAACGATTTAGCGGGAATTGATATAGGTTTCAAAGCACGTCAAGGTTTAAGCGATGACAAAAAGGGATCTCCTGAGGTCTACGCTATTGCCGATGCAATGTATCACGCGGGTCGTTTAGGGCAAAAAACAGCGGTCGGCTATTACCGTTATGATCCAGAGACACGAGCACGCATCAATGATCCAGACGCGCTTGCTATTATCGAAGCGCAATCAGCCAAATTTGGCATACCGCGCAATGCGCAAACTGAACAAGAAATATTAAATCGCATGATCATTGCGTTAGTTAACGAAGGAGCCAACGTTTTGCACGATGGCATTGCTCAGCGTTCAAGCGATATTGATCTAGTGTACATCTTCGGATACGGCTTTCCTGCCTATAGAGGCGGTCCCATGCATTATGCAGATAGCATAGGCACTAAAAAGGTATTTGAAATGGTATGTGATTTTGCGTCCAAGTTTGGCAATACCTATTGGACTCCTTCACCTTTGTTGAAAGAACTAGCTGAGAAAAACCTTAGTTTTAGTGACTGGGATGCCCAGCAGAGCAACAGTAAATAAAACCACTTTGAATTCGCGGGAGCATCGTACCATGAGCATTAGTTCACTAAAACATTCAGAACAAACAACAGAAAGTAATCGTGATAGCTATATTCGCAAAGCCGTTAATGCTGCGAGTATTGGAGCATTGCGTATTGCGCTTTACCACCAGACTCAAGATCCCTTTCTTGCAGAAATGCCAGTTTCGGAACAGCCTGTTAGAGGTGGTGCGTTAACTAACTACGTAGTGCCTCGCGAATATCACCAAGAGATCCGCGACAAAGCGTTCGAATTTTTACGCAATAATACCCAAATGAAGTCTGCTCCAACTCGTGAAGAGACGGAAAACTTAATGACTTTGTATTCAGGTAAAAAACCCACTCCACAAGAGTTAGATTTTGGTATTGAAGAATTAGCATTTGAAGGTTTTTCTAGGAAAGCCCATTGGCTACAACCCCCCTCCAAAGAGCAAATTGCAAAGTATAGCGTCACAATTATTGGGGCCGGCTTTAGTGGCATGTGTGCTGCAATACAACTTCAGCAGTTAGGCATAGCGTATCGCATTATAGAGCGTAACCCCGAGGTTGGCGGAACTTGGCATGTGAATGACTATCCTGAAGCCAGAGTCGATGTCCCCACATTTCTATACCAATATAAATTTGAAAAAAGTTACGCATGGAAGAGTTTTTTTGCACCTGTTGACGAACTTAGAAACTATTCCAACTACATTGCCGATAAATACGGTATACGTTCACATACCAGTTTTAATACTAAATTGCTTAGCTCTACTTGGGATGAAGGCCAATCAAAGTGGGTGTTAGAGTTAGAGGATGATAGAGGCAAAAAAGAGACTCTAAATTCAAATTTTGTCATTAGTGCTACAGGGGTTTTTGGTACACCCAAACTACCGGATATTCCGGGGATCGAGAAATTCCAAGGAAAAATGTTCCACACCACACAGTGGGATCATGATTTTGATTATCAAGGAAAAAAAGTAGCACTTATAGGTACTGGATCAACTGGTACCCAGCTTTCAAGAGCAATAGCAAGAAAAGCAAGTCAGTTTACCATTTTTCAACGGACTCCTAATTGGGTTACCCCCGTAAAAGGTTATCACGCCGAGATCCCTGAAGAAACGCAGTGGATGTTCGATAATATGCCTGGCTATCTGAATTGGTTTATCTACACAAATTATTTTTCTGAATTAAACATGCAGGATCTTCAGGAGCTTGATCCGCAATGGATTAACAAGGGCGGTAAGGTAAATCAAAAGAACCAGCAGCTCAGGGAGACCTTAACGGCCTTTATAAAAAGCAAAGTAGGTCACAAAGATGGGCTATTTGAAAAGCTAGTACCCGACCATTCTCCTTTGTCTCGAAGACTGGTAATTGACAATGAATGGTACGACACATTAGTCCGCGACAATGTGCAATTAGTTGGAGATGGAATTCAGCAGATCACAGAAGATGGGATCATAGATAGTAAAGGCCAAAAACATGATGTTGATCTAATTGTATTAGGTGCCGGTTTTAAGGTCTCAAAATATTTATGGCCAGTTCGATATCAAGGACGTAATGCCACTTCCATTGAAGACATGTGGAAAACCGACGGCGCACGTGCCTACAAAGGCATTAGCATGCCAAATTTCCCTAATTTCTTCATGATATATGGCCCAAATGCACAAGCTAGAGCTGGCTCATTTCATTCGGTAGTTGAGTGTTTAACCCGACATATCTCGGAGTTGATCGCTAGAACCGTTGAACAGGACGCCGCAACGATTGAAGTTAAAGAAGCCGCTTATTGTGATTACAACGCTAAGATGGATAAGGCTATGTCTAAGTTACTTTGGGAAGATGAACAAGGGGGCGGTGGCTATTACGTCAACGAACATGGGCGTTCTGGACTTAACATGCCTTGGCGTTTACACGAATTTTGCCAAATGATTAAAGAAGCTGATATCTATCAATATGAAGTCGATTAGAAGTAGAGGGGATAATAATCAACTTTTTCTTCATAAAGATATGGTACATTTAATGAATCGTCACAGATGAGTTTCAAACTTTAATACAACAAATTTTTGTCCAATTTAGAGTTTAAGTTCTGCTAGTTTCAAACTTTATGAAGAAAAGAACGATTGGATGGACGCAAAACCACGGAGTGTGAGCGATTTCAGTTTCAAACTTTAATTAGCTTGTACATTATTTGTGCGATCGAATTAAAATTTGAAACCGGCTCACATGAGCTGGTTTCAGAGCACTGCGTTCAAGTCGCTTCGATGTAAAATGATACCAATTTCAATAAATAATTAACCACCCAGTGAAAATTTAAAAGGGCTTAATCAACGCGCTTGAATGATAGCCCTTCATTCGAAATTAACCTGTGCTCTTTCAAGTTCGAGCAACACAGAATGGGTGGTAAATGCCCTTGATGGGCGTTTTTACTGAAATGCTGAATTAGTTCTTTAAATTTTCATCAAGAAAATCAAGTAACCCCTGATAGAGCTCTCGCCGATCTTCTTCATCAAATACACCGTGGCCCGCTTGAGAATACTTTAAGTATTTTGGTGGATTACCAACTTTGGTCAGCGCTTCAGATAGGGCTTCTGAGTTAATCTCCGGTACCCGTCTATCTTCTGAACCGTGAATTAACATCACTTTCGCTTTAATCTTGTCCGCATGATATAGCGGAGAATAGGCTTTTAATTGTGCTTTATCGTTCCCGAGCACACGCTGTAGATATGCTTTTCCGCCCCAATTATTTGGAATATCACTTTCTGTAAACATATATTGTAAATCGTATATACCCACATACCCTATAGTACAATTGTACAGGTCGGGCTCTTTCACCGCTGTCATGAGCGCAGCGTAGCCACCGTAACTTGCTCCATATGCACAAATATTATCGCCGTCAACATACTGCTGCTCTATTGCCCATTTGACGGAATCATTTATGTCATCGATCATCTTGCCGCCCCATTGGCGATAACCAATCCTTTTGTATCTCTCTCCGTAGCCATCACTGCCCCGAAAGTTCATTTGCATGACAGCATAACCACGGCTAGCTAAGAGTTGTGTTTCACTGTTGTAATCCCAAAAATCTCTAGTTCCGCTTTGATGAGGACCACCATGGATCATAACCACAAGAGGCGGCTTTTGGTCGCCACCTTTCTGCTTAGGCAGAGTGAGATAACCATTAATCGTTTCACCGTCTGAGGCTTTCACACTAATAGGCTTCATAGCAGCAAGGAGTCTAGGGTCTATCCATGAACTATTTGCCCATATAAATCGTGCAGCGAGGCTTTCGCTATCGAATAAGTAATACTCCCCTGGATTCACATCACTTCGTACATGTACTAGCAACGTTTTCCAGTCTCTGGTGTGGCTGGCAATGCTGACGGTTTGCCCCTTAAAGGCATCAGCTAATAACTTGTGTAGTTTACTCGTTCGGGTTTCTTCTTTCGCATAAACGTACTGAGACTTACCAGGATAAGTAATCCCCACGGCCGGTAGGCCGCCGTTGTCATAAACGACTTGCTCTATATCGGTATCATGGGGTTCGAAAATTTCAACGTACTTTCCAGTAGCAAGGTTTAATTTAAAATAGGTATAAATACCCTCTTCACTGGTACCCCCTGACATGTAAACGAATTTTTCGTCTTCACTTAAGCCTCGTGGAATAAAATTTTGTTCTACGTTAAAAACGTCCTCTAGGTTTTTCCACTCGCTCTCATTGTCGTCTCTGTATGCAGCGTGATACTTACCCTCTTCATCCTGCCACTTCATAAAGACAACCTGACCATTTTTTGTTGCTAGCGCGCTGCTACTTCTATGAGGTAATACATCTACTTTTCGCTTTTTCCCCGAAACGATGTTTAGCTTGCTTATTATGGCCGGTCTTACACGGTTGTCGTAATAGCGACTGCCATTCTTGTCCCATGGATATTCACTAATCAGAATATACCTGTCATCATTTTCCAGTAAGCTTATGACCTCTTGACTGGCGAGAACGTCGTCTTTGTTGGAGAGCCGGCTACCTGTTTTCGCGTCATTAGCACGATAACCATAGAGCATTGTTCTTTTGCTACCATCGTAGTTAATCGCATATAGCTCCCCCGTAGGGACTGGTCTATCAAGAGAAAACCGTTTTTCCGCATTTTCAAACACAAGGCGTTCATTATTAGCCCAAGTGACCGTGTGAATAATGTCATTATTTTGTGGCCGCACACCGCCAACAATCTTCATTTCGCTCGTAGAAAGGATACCCAGTATCACTTTATTATCTATACGAATTCTGGCAGCTAGGTGTTTGCCATCAGGAGAAAGCTGTAAGTCGAGATAGTCACCGTGTTTAATAAAGTATTCTAGGGGCAAATCTTCACTCGCAGAAATGAATGAAGCATAAAAGACTAACATGGTCACTAAAGTCCGTTTTATCATTGTCCATATACCTATAGGTAGGGCGTCAAAAATAATAACCTACATCACCACACAGTGCTTTACAACAGCGTACATAAGCCGAACAGGTACATTTAACATGGAATTATTGGCAACAATATTATCCAGCCCAACGCTTTTAGCGCATTTTAAAAGGGCTTACTTATTAATTTAATTGGGTAATTTTTATTCCTTCTGCGCGACTGAATAAGCCTCGACTTTGTTTTCATTCACAGCATATCCATAGAAAATGAATGAAAGTAAGCTAAATTAGTTCGCGACAGCCAAGGCGAAAAAAGCCGTGCTTGCGCCCCCGCTTAGCGTGATTCGTGCAGAAACTGAAGCCAAATGCGTTCGCCTATTTGGTCATACTCTTGCACTTTTGCACGAAATGCTTGGCGAAGTGATTCATTAATAAGGGGGGCTGGTAGTAATGGGTCGAAAACCAATTGCTGTAAGGCGCTATCCCCAACTAAATAGCTCTCTTTGGCGGCATCTTCCAAAGACAGCTCGGGCAAGCGATCTAATGCTTGTTCTATATCAAGTATGCCTTGTTGATAATGCGCTTCAAGTTCTTTCACCGGCCAAAGATTGCGGGCTTTATCCTCCATGTCGGAATCTAATTGCGCCACCTTGAAAACGGGTGCGCTGATATCTACACCTAAGCTATGTAAGTGGGTACGCACATAATCAACACCCGCCGAAAAGTTATTAGGCCTTAGGTAAAAGTCGTTGGTAATCGCCTGCATACCGAGCATTTTCAGGGCCCGAGCAGTGACTCGCTGGGCTTTGCGGTCGCGTTTAGCTTGAGTGTGAGTTAATACCCCGACCCACTCTCCCTGCCAAGGGCCAACTTGCTGCTCAACGCTGCGCCATGTGCCTACCTCTTTGGCCAACGTTTGCCCTTGTTGACCCAAAGTATAAAACCCTCTGTCGATTAAATTCAGTAGCTTGGCCGCTTGCAAGCGCGTGAGCGTGACGCGCATATTGTTTTCAGTAATACCAAACAGTGCACCAACGCGCACTGCGCTGGCCGCATCCATTTTTATTCCACTACGGGAGCCAAGCAACTTTAATAACAAGCGCCTAGGGACGGGTTTTTCCATCTTGTTTATTTCCACCTTGGTGATGTTTGTTATTAGCTTGCGCACCGTGTGTTGAAGGACTGAATACTTAGCTGATGCACTGCGCACCAATCCCTTTTCGATTCACCTAATGCTGACTCAGCGATAAACTTACGCACAAGCCAAACTGTGCACAAGCCAGACTGTGCATTAACGAGACTATGCACAAACTGCACAATGTACCTAAATGCCTGACAACAGGCAAAATCAGTCTGCTAGCTCTCATCATACATCGTCCTGCAATTCTCAATACGACAGATAGAAGATGATCGGCATGAGCCAGTCTTCACCCAGGGTACACACTAATACATATGGGAAATCACATGTAATTGAGCGCATTTACAAACGCAATATTACACGAATTGACACCTTTAAACATATTAAGTAATGTTATAAAAAACGCGCATTAAGGTGCCACTGATGACTCCAGCATTTTCTTTTACAACCCATGAAGTAGAAAACCAACCAGAGATAATGTCCCCCTATAATTTATGGACGTGTGACAGCTTGCTTCAAACGGCAGTCAAGTTAAACGGGGGCCAACACGCCGAACAAACGCTGGAAAATTATGGGCATGTGGTAGGCCATCAGCTCATGGATGCCGGCGAGCAAGCCAATCGGCATAAACCAATCTTTCAGCCATTTGATCGTTACGGCCGCAGAACAGACACGGTAGAGTTTCACCCTGCTTATCATGAGTTAATGACCGCCGCCATGCAGGCACAAGTGCACGCCTACTCATGGAGAAACCCATCGCAAAAAGGTGCTCACGTTGTCAGAGCCGCACTCATGTTTATGCATTATCAAGCAGATGCAGGCACATCTTGCCCCCTGACGATGACCCATGCAGCAGTGGCAGTTCTGAACCAGTCACCGAATTTTCCGGCATTCTGGACACAGAAATTGATCAATGGCGAGTACGATCCTCGTGCGTTACCGGCGGAGAAAAAACATGGCATTACGCTGGGTATGGGTATGACTGAAAAGCAAGGTGGCTCTGATGTGCGGCGCAATACGACTCAAGCAATAAAACAACCGGATGGTAATTATCACGTAATCGGGCATAAATTCTTTTTTTCTGCCCCTTTGTGCGATGCGCACCTAATATTGGCGCAAACAGAAAACGGACTAACTTGCTTTTTACTGCCACGAATATTACCCGATGGGCAGTTAAACCAAGTCCGCATACAACGCCTAAAAGATAAATTAGGGGATTGGAGCAACGCCTCATCAGAAGTTGAGTTTCAAGGGGCTACAGCTTATTTAGTGGGCGAAGAAGGTCAAGGCGTGAAAATGATCATTGATATGGTCTCTCTTACGCGTCTAGATTGCATGATTGGCTCGACCGCTCTGATGCGCCAAGCATTAGTGCAAGCGCTACATCATACCCAAAACCGAGAAGCCTTTGGCGCAAAACTCATAGACCAACCACTAATGAAAAACGTGCTGGCGGATCTCACCTTAGAAGTCGCCGCCAGTTTAGCTCTAACCATGCGCGTGGCCAAAGCTGTTGATTTAGCCAGCAGCAATAAACATGAAGCAGGTTTCTCCCGTATTGCCACCGCCATCGGCAAGTATTGGATCTGCAAACGTACTCCCGCCTTTGTGAATGAAGCGCAAGAGTGTCTAGGCGGTATTGGCTATGTAGAAGAAAACGTAATGCCACGCTTATATCGTCAAGCTCCGCTCAATTCAATTTGGGAAGGCAGTGCCAACGTACAATGCTTAGATGTGCTCAGAGCCTTACGTAAAGAGCCCGAGGTAAAAACAGCCTTGTTTGATGAACTAAGCACGGCTGCCGGTAAAAACAGCTATTACGACCAACATTTAGTTGCTCTAAAACACGCATTTAATGAGCCTGAAACGTTAGAAGTACGTAGTCGATTAGTGGTCGAAAAAATGGCGTTAGGGCTGCAAGGCGCACTGTTATTAAATGGCGACGACAAAGACCTTGCGGACACGTTTTGTCACGCACGCCTTGGGGGTAATCAAGGCTTGATATTTGGCACGCTACCAGCCAATAGCCCCCTTGATGCTATTATCAACAACGGTCTGCTCAAGAACATATAAATGATTATGCACTCTCGATTAGGCAGATATTGCGCCCCTGCGCTTTTGCTTTATACAAGGCGTTATCAGCCGCTTCGAATAATTCTGCACTCGTATAATGACTTGTTTTTTCTGTCACGCAGGCCCCAATAGATACTTGGGGCGATTCAGCTGTGTTGCTATCATCATCTAGTGAAATTTCCATCACTTTAGATCTCATCTCCTCACATACGCTAATGAGTTTTTCCTTAGAAATACCGTAAAACAAAATAGCGAACTCATCACCGCCAATTCGAAAGCCATAATCGTTTGGCCGTCGACAGTAACTTTGAAGAATGGTAGCAATACAGCCTAACACGTGATCCCCAACTCTATGTCCATGTTTATCATTAATCCTTTTGAAATGATCTACATCCACAAGTACTAAACTCACAGGTATATGCTCTCGCCCCATCAGTAGTAATAGATTGTCTAGTTGAGTATCAAAAAAGCGCTTATTGTATAACTGAGTCAAACTATCTCTTATGGTATCTCTGTATAACTGCTTAATGAGTTGGAAATTTTCACGCAATACCCGTTGGCACGCATGGTTAATCAACAGTAACAACACAGCCACCGACGCTATGATGAGAATAGCTATAACCATATCTAGTGACATACGATCTAAAAAGAGATTAGTAGCACTGAATATCGCCAAGATAACAACAGTGACCCCACCCGCAGGCTTGATGGGTAGCGCGGTTAAAAGGCAGCCAAACATAAGAATTAGTACTAAACCTAATTGAGAGAAAACCAGATTATGACTAATCGCGAGCGCGTAGATGAGTGAATGGATACAGCCACCAAAAAAATAAACTAACAACAAACTATTTTTAAAATCTGATATTGAGTTAGGTACCCGAAACCAAAAAATGTAGTTGAGTGCTGCAAGCGGTAATACAATAAATAAAAGCCGGACGGGGATAGTGATACTAGCCATCTGTACGGGAAACTTAATGCAATCTAGTACAGCGAATAAACCGTATAGTATCAGCGCAATAAGCAAAGACCATTGACGCAGTTTAATACTTTGCTTCATCAAGTAATGGCTAAAAGGTGCTTTTGCTGTACTCGCCCAGTCTGGTAACAAAACTCTGCTCTCTTGTTCAAAAAATTTATGATCAGAGGTTGCACTATAATACCTGCGCCTCTAAAAACAATTTTGCTTACGAATACGGTGAACAGAAGCCCAAACTTACTTCTCAAAGAACGTGAAAAGCGTATTGTCACCCAGGCCATCACCTTGCTAGCATAGCGCCTCTTAAAACCAACCGAATTGATCTACGTATCGGTAGCTTACACCGCTACGATAAGGAATGAACTTGAACAAAAGTATACTAACAAACCTTGTTTCTTTGACTTTATTGATAGTAGGCCTTCTGCTAGAAAATATAATAATGACTACGGTCGGTATTTTTGCTTTGTCTGGCGCGGTCACTAATTGGCTGGCTATACATATGCTGTTTGAAAAAGTGCCACTGTTATATGGCTCTGGTGTTATTCCCCAGCGTTTTGAAGAGTTTAAGGCTGGGATACGCGAACTGATGATGACGCAGTTTTTTACTGAACAAAATATCAATCGCTTCCTAACAAGCGGCAATCAACAACTCAAACTGGATCTCGTCCCAGTTCTGGAAAAGGTTGATTTAGAGCCCACATTTGACTCATTGGTAGAGGTCATTAATGCCTCTTCATTCGGCAGTATGCTAGGTATGTTCGGTGGCGCAGAAGCCCTTACTCCACTGAAACAGCCGTTTGTGGAAAAAATGAAAACTTCCCTGATTGAAATAAGCCAAGATGAGCGCTTTTTGGAAACCTTAAGCAGTCAGTTAGAGCAGCCAAATGTGATGCAAGACGTGCAACAAAAGATTGAATCGATTGTTGAGCAACGCTTAGATGAACTTACCCCTAAAATGGTGAAAGACATTATTCAGGCCATGATCAAAAAGCATCTAGGTTGGCTAGTTGTCTGGGGTGGTGTGTTTGGTGGACTTATTGGCCTAATCACGATTTTAGTAGCGTCATAACGCGTTATATCAATCCACGTTAATAAGCGATCACGTCTTAATGTGGATTGGTATTAGCTATGCTAGCAAAGAGCCGCGCATGGTGCTTTTAGCGAAGCTGCGGCTTTCCTTCTCTGCTTTATTGCCAACTTTTGCCACTCATCTCAACATAAAATAAGCACCTGCTTGCTATTTTTTGCGTGTTGAAGCGCACTACGTCAGGGTAAATCCCCCCGCAACTAGCGGCTATTGATTTTTCATCATTAAGTTCACAAACGCACTTGAAAACAATTCTCATTTAGATTAAATTAATACTGCCTGTTTGATACTGAGTTTCACTGGTCCTGGCTTGGTGTCGCATCCGTGGCAGATATTTCAGCCGAAATATCTGCCATTCTTAATATTTCCCCCTTTGTCCCTCTTTCTTTCGTGCTTACTTACGCTAAATTTACGTTGTGGTTGTTGATATTTAGTCAACCGAAGAGTACGGTGAAGTTTGGTGTAGAAGGCAAATGAATTGCCCGTACCAACTCCTTTAGCGTTGAAATGGATGACATGGAATGAAGTATCTAGCTAGTGGTAAAACGGCCAGTGTCGTTTTTTTAGTGACGTTTGTGCTCGGTAGTCTTGTCGCGCTTTTGTTATTTAATCAGGGCGTGTCTACTTATCGTAGCCAAGCAGCCAGTCATGCTCAGCAAAGCATGCAACAATTCGTTGCCCGTTACGACTTGGCGTTACAACAAACAATTGTGCGCAATAAAAAGCTTGCACAGGCTATTCAATCGAACCCTCAAATAGATACCGCGCAGTTAAATCAGTTTATTCAGTTGGTCTATCCAAACCCACAGGACGTAGCTGAGCTTTTTTGGTTAAAAAGCAGTAGCCAAGCATCACCTATTCATTTTTCCCCCATGCAAGGCTTAGTTGAGCTAGAGACGGAGTTAGACACTTACATTCAGCCGTTTATTGCACGTGCCCAGAAGCTAAATAACGTCGTGGTATCGCCCATTTTAGCCCCCCAAATGACCCAGAGCACTCACCCGCTTTTTATTATTGTGCACCCCGTGACCGCACGTCCTCAAAATAGCGATTTTGGCTTTATCATTTCAGTGCATCGTATTGCATCATTAACGCAAGCCTTACCGAATGAGCTCAATCGCACGCAGTATGCCTATGTACTGGCCGATCACGAACGCCACCCCTTTGCCTTTCCTGATAATAAAATGCTAGCTGATTTACCAAATGTAAGCCTTGAGGGACAGGATATTACCCACGTTAATGTGCCGATAAATATACACGGGCACAAATGGCATCTATGGGTTTACCCTACTAGTAACCATTTCAAGTCGATCCCATTAATTCAATATCTCTATTTGGGTTTTGCGCTTATTGGTTGCCTTTTTGTGAGCTTGTTTTTACGCTATGGCCTAATGCAACACCGCGCTCTTTATTTACGCTATTTACAGGAAAATAATAACGCTAAACAAATCGAAAGCGACTTGCTGCAAGCTCAAAATGCCTTACAAGAAAGCGATAAAACAGCCAAGCATGCGTTAAGTGGTAAAACGCAATTTATGACCACCTTAAGTCATCAAATCCGCACGCCAGTCAACGGTATAATTGGGATGACTGACTTATGTATGCAAACTGAACTGACACTCAAGCAACAAGATTACCTGCGCAAAATTCACATGTCGGCTCAACATTTAAACGGGGTGTTGGTTGACTTATCAGACTATGCCCTGCTTGAGTCCGGTGAACTAAGGCTTCAAGAACACCCATTTTCGCTACATGAAATCGTTGATGGTTTATATGCCATGCTTTCTAAAGACGCCCAAGACAAAGGCCTTTCTTTTAACATTACAGTACCGCATACCGTGCACTGCGACTTGATTGGAGATAGCCGTCGCATAAAAGAAATTTTACTTAATCTATGCGCGAACGCGATTGAACATACCACCAGCGGGCATGTGCACTTAGTCATCAACTCAGATACAGAGCAACCCGCTGCTTTGGCAAACAGTGATTATAGTTTGCGCTTTATGGTCAGCGATACAGGCACAGGATTTGCCCAAGAAGATATCGCCAAATTATTTAGCCGCGCGCAACCACTCAATCAAAATAAAAAAGTTAATGGTGGTTTAGCCCTGTCAATTAGCCAGGCGCTATGTAAATTAATGGGTGGAGAGATTGCTGTCAGTAGTCAGTTGGGAATAGGGAGCTGCTTTTCCGCACACATCAATTTAAAGCTTAATAATCTTATTATCACTGAACCTGAGCAACCTAAGTTGCTTTCTAAACCTCAACGCATCGTAGTGATTGACGACAATCCAATTTCGCTGACGATGTTGGAACATGCTTTGACCAGCATGGGGGCTGACGTTCAAGCTTATCAATTTGCCAGTGACGCACTAGACGCTTTATTAGACGGCGAGCAACCTGACGTTATCTTGTTGGACTGGGTTATGCCACAAATTGGCGGCCTGGCATTTTTGACTCGTCTACAACAGTCAGACAACAAAATAACCAGTCGAATACTGATTTTAACCGCTTACGATGCAAGCAGCATTACCCGAATGAGCCAGCACTTTCCGATAGAGCGTATTCTTAGTAAACCTTGTCGTAATGAGGAATTGTTTCACATCATCGAAGGACCTGCCCCTGCACCTATTTCCGTTACAGAGGAAAGTAAGCCAAGGCTAAATGGTTTAGTGGTTTTAGTGGCTGAAGACAATATGATCAATCAAGAGGTCATCTGTGAGCTATTAGCCGCTGAAGGCGCAACTGTTATTCCAGCAAATGATGGGCAACACTGTCTTGACGAGCTTAAGCGTGCACAACATGTCGATATCGTGCTTATGGACATCAATATGCCCGTTATGGATGGTTTAACCGCGCTAAAACACATTCGCAACGAACTGGCGATGCCAGATTTACCTGTGGTTGCACTAACGGCCAATATTTTTGAGCATGATAAAATTAACTACCTGCAACAAGGTATGAACGAACACTTAGGTAAACCTTACGATAGAGATAAAATCGTTGAGTGTATTCTAAACCTAACCGAACAGCCGAAACAGTAACCGAGCAAGCGAAGCAGTAACCTGCCTACATAAGATGATCAGTCTGCTTGGCCATTTCTATAAAAGCGTTTTGGTACTCAGGGCGCGTTTCTCCTGCCCTAAACCCAAGGTGGATGTTTTTGAATATGCCTTTTTTTCCTAAGCGAACAGGCACAATCGCCAAGTCTTTTTGATGCTGTTCCACCAGCCATTTAGGCAATGCAGCCACGCCGCGCCCAGCGCTTACCATTTGTAGCATAATTTCTGTGGTTTCAATCGTGCGGTGACGTTTAACACTTGCACCTGCTGGCGTTAAAAATTGACTGAATACGTCTAATCGGCTACTTTCAACAGGGTAAGTTATCAATACGTCATGACGTAGATCTTGAGGCTGAACAAAAGCTTTTTCTGCTACAAAATGAGACCTTGGCACCACAAGCACATGTTCATATTCAAACACAGGTAAGTACTCTAAGCCTTTTTGAAAAAGCGGATCGGGTGTGATTAACATATCAATGTCATAGCCTAGTAGTGCCCCTAAACCGCCGAACTGAAACGCTTGACGCACATCAACATCGACATCGGGAAACTGCTGAAGAAATGGCGAAACCACTCTTAACAACCACTGGTAGCAAGGGTGGCATTCCATACCAATACGTAACGCGCCGCGCAGTCCCTGGGCAATCTGCTGGATCACTTGCTCGCTATGTTCGAACTGGGGTAACACGCGATTGGCTAAATTTAACAACCCTTGCCCAGCCTGGGTTAAACGCAACCGTCGGCCGTCTTTTTGCCATACAGGTGCGCCTAAATGCACTTCTAGTTTTTTTATTCCGTGGCTTAAAGCTGATTGGGTTAAATGCAGAGCATTCGCCGCTTCGGTCAATGTGCCGTGTTTCTCCACAGCGTGAATTATGGCTAAGTGATGGCGCTCTAACATAACGATAAACCTATGAGTAAAATTCATGCAATATGAAAAATATACCATTATTCTTACTAGCTAGCAGAGCTGAGTTCGCCTTTTATTTCCTTGCGCGTTTTTTCAGACCTAACGCGCGCCGACTTTTCGCTTTAACCACGCGCCAAGGCGTTTGCGGCCCTTTAGGCACACTGGCGCGTAAATGCGCATAATCAGCATCATCTAACTGCACTTCACCGCCGTGAGCCAACAATATTGATTGCGGTCGAATGTCCATAAGCTTGTCGATTGAATTCCCGTAAATTTTAGGGAAGAACACCGGAAATGGCGGAATAAAACGGCTTTTTACTTTCACCACCAAGTCAGCCACGTACATGCGCTGACTTGGCATGTGCATTATCGACAAGTCACGGTCGGTATGTCCTGGCGTTTCAAACACACACCATTCATCAAAGCCCGGGATCGTTTGCTTATCAATCAGTTTAATATCTGGTTTCAAGGTTTTGGCGTACCACATACTTTTACGCTCGCGTCCCAAACGTTTTGCTACCCAGCGAGCTAACGCCAAATCCGTTAAGTACATCATCCAACCTGAAACCCCTTTGTACCAAGAGTGTTCAGCGTCGCTCGAGATAACCTTACAACCAATAAGCTTTCTCAGTTGATGCGCCGCCCCAGCATGATCTGGGTGCATATGCGTCACCATTACTACTTTCAAGTCACTAAAGGGACGCTTAAGTTCTTGCGTAATAAAATGACGCAGCGTGTCTACATCCGCTCGGGTACACCCATCTAGCAGCATGAGTCTATCTGGGTACTCCACCAGATAAATTGACTGAATATAACCCTGTAAATGATGTAACTTCATAACGCTTATTGCTCTTTTGACGCTTTCTTAAACCCTAACAGGATAACGAGCATAGCGACTGATACGAACTTTTAGTTTTAAATAGTTGTGCCAAAAAATTTGATATAACCCCATAAACAACGAGCGCAATTCAGACAGTTTCACGCTTATACTCCCAACAGGGCATATTTTGGCGCCTGCATTGGCTCTTAAGAGCTTTTTACTATGTTAGTATTGCGCCTTTATAACCATGTTCACAATGCGCTCAACGAATCTGCTTGAAGGGAACTACCTTGTCTCAACCTCAAACCAATGCTGCACTTCATGTTGTTGTCGGCTCCAAAAATCCGGTTAAAGTAAACGCAGCGAAAAACGCTATCAGTATGCTTTATCCTGACCATCAAATAACCTGTGAAGGTATGCACGCACCGTCAGGTGTGGCTGAACAGCCCATGACCAGTGAAGAAACCCGCATTGGTGCGATAAATCGCGTAAATTACTGCCAGGCGAATGCTAAAGCAGATTTTTATGTCGCGATGGAAGGTGGCGTAGATAGATTCGAATATGGGCCGGCAACCTTTGCCTACATAGTCATTGCCAATCATGAACGTGAATCTATTGGCCGCGGGGCGATTATGCCCATCCCAGAATCTGTTTATCAAGCGTTAGCTGCTGGCGAAGAACTTGGCCCGCTAATGGATACGTTGTTTAACACCAAAAACGTTAAACAAAAAGGTGGGGCAATAGGGCTGCTGACCAACGGTAACGCCACGCGAGAAGGCAATTACACCCATGCAATGGTGCTGGCAATGGCACCGTTTTTACACCCCTATTTATACCCTGTTAACCCCAAATAAACGCTTTTGCTCGGCTAAAAAATCAGAGATACACGCACACCGATAGGTTGGCCGGATTCAGAGTGCTGATTTTCAATCTGAATTTCAGCGTTGTGAAACTGCGCTATGACTTTGGCAATATGTAACCCTAGGCCCAAATGAGGTTCAGACGTAGCCTGTTCAGAGCGAACCGATACCATAGAGTCGAATAGCTTACCTTGCATATTTTTAGGCAATGCAGGGCCATTGTTGTCTATATTCAGCACATGTTTGGGCCCACGTTGGCTCAATTGCACTGCTATCATCGAACCTTGCGGGCTAAACTCAAGGGCATTGGCGATAATTTTGTCCAGCATTTGGCCGAATAAATCCCCGGAACCGAGCAATAGCGTCTCCCCAGCTTCATTAACATATGAAAAGTGATGGCTGGGGTACGTCATTCGATATCCTTCTACATACCCAGTGAGCAGTGCATTTACGTCAAACTCTTCACGCTCATCACTTTGCACTGCTTGCTCTAAACGAGTGGCTTCGCTCATGTTATTTAAAATACTGCTCAGGCGCTTGATGCCCATTTGCGCACGTTCGATGTACTGAGCATCTTCATTAGTGTGATGGCTAAGTTGGAGGTTTTCTAGGGATGATTTAACAATGGCCACTGGCGTGCGCAACTCATGAGATAACCGCGACGACATATTCTGCAAATACGCGTTGTACTGCCCTAACCTGCCCAATACAAGGTTAAAGGTATTGGCTAAATCACCTATTTCATCTCGCGCGTTGACATTGGCAATCGTGCCAATGATTTTCCCGTGACTGTCGATTGCCGCCTCAGTCTGATTTCTAAGTTTACGTATACGAAACGACATGCGCGAAGCAAATAAGAACAACGCCAAAGTGCCCAGCCCCATTACGGCTAAGATCACATGAAACAGTTTTTCCAGCGCCCGATTTCGCAAAGTACGGATCCCATTTGTGGTTTGTTCAACCACCACGGCACCCATCACGTTTTCATCAATAAAAATAGGATGCGCAGCCGAAAGGATCACCGCTTTGTTGTCTGGGCTTAAGCGCCACAAAGAAGCAGGCATACCAGTAAGCGCTTGATTAATATCTTGGCCTTGCAGCGCGTAGGCATCTTGCAAATCATCAATAAAATCGGCTGGGGGCTTAGTTAATATTTGATAATATATGGGCAATAACCATTCTTGCTCGATACGTTGCCACCAGCTGTTTTTCAGGCCCTGAGTTGATGAATAAGCGCTGCTGCTTAAGCCGACAGATTTATCGATATTGCCAGAGCGAGCTAATACTCGCTTGTGTTTATCAATGACCCACACCCTCGCATTCGAATACTTTAAGCCCTTGATGATATTTTCAATTTCCGGCGATGGCACCAGCACAGTACCTAGGGCATCGCTTTTATTTGGGTTTGCCGTTCCTATTCGATAACGCATTTGCCGACTTTGCGTATCATCGACATCCGTAATAGCAAATGCAATTTTGCTACTCATCATCCCTAGGGGAAAGCGCAATTCGATATTGTAGCCTGTAGCCGTGTTTAACCAACGGCCTTGAATTTGTGTTTCAAGAGAAACAGGGCGCATAGAATCGACCGGCTCGGATAATAAATAAGCATTCACCCAACCCGCTTCTTGCGGTGCAACAACATAACGCTGAAAACGCCCATTTGGGTCGGTCATGGCTATTTGCAGATAGTCATTGCGATCAACCCTCAGGCTGTTTTTACCGCGCAACAATACGCTTTCATCCGTCACTTCAAACATGGCATACAGATACTCGCCGAACTGCCCCACCATATGCCTAAAATGGAAACTGCTCGGCTCATAATCGTCACTGTAATCAAGCAAATGGTCTTGCCCATACGCAAGGCTTAAATGTTGGTAATCCAGCCAGTCATCTAACTTGCCATCTAAACGAATAGGGTCGTGTATTTTATGGGCGTATAAGTCGGTGCCCGGTTTAACATCGGTTAAATACGCGCTTTGGGTGTCAAACAAAGATGGCCTTTCGTGTAAGGCTGTAGCAACGGCACGCGCTGTGCCAACCATGGTTTGCTCTTGCCCAATACGCAGGTAACTTTCCAGCTCCCATACGTACTGATATCCAAGCCAAGGAATGGCAAACAAAAACAAAGATAAAGCCAAAAGCTTTAAGCGAATACCAAAGCGAAAACGAAACCTCTGCTTGCTTTGCCCTTGGCTGGCTTGGTGGTTTTTAGATTGGTTGACAGGGCGGCTCATAAAGAATTAATGGCTTGTTCCGTTTTTCCAGCGATACCCCATGCCATAAACCGTTTCAATGCGGTCAAACTGGCTATCAACTTGCTGGAATTTTTTGCGGATACGTTTGATATGAGAAGTGATGGTGCTGTCATCCACCACCATTTTAGATTCGTCCATCAGTTGTTGACGACTCTTTACGTGCCCTGCGTATTTGGCGATTGCATGCAACATCCAAAACTCGGTCACTGTCAGCTCAATGTCTTGCTGTTGCCAACTCACGGTCATTCGCTTGCTATCAATACTCAGGGCACCTGTTTGAATAACATCTTCGGATACCTGCGGTTGGTTTAACAGCGCCACTCGACGGAACAAGGCGGCAATACGCGCTAACAAATGGGGCAAACTAATGTCTTTCGTTAAGTAATCATCCGCTCCCATGCGCAAGCCACAAATCGTGTCGTAGTCATTGTCTCTGGCCGTAAAGAAAATAATCGGTAAGGTTTTAGATAAACTGCGCAATTGCTGGCAAACCATAAAGCCGCCATCTATCTCATCTTGTAAGCCAATATCAATAATCGCCAAGTCAGGCAAGCGCTGGGCAAAACCTTGCTCAGCTTCACGGCGATTAGCGTAACAGATTACTTCATAGCCTTGTTTTTTAAGGGCTGCTGCGTAGTTTTCCCGGATAGCGAGATCATCTTCTACCAGCGCAATACGTTGAGACATAACTACTCTCATATTATTTCGTGACGCCACTATATCCTAAAATTTTGCCTTTTTGACGCACAAAGAGAAATTCCATTTTTTCGCCACAATTGCCCCAAAGATTGCCATTTTTCACTCGTTAATTTGCCGTAAATCAGCGCTGTAATAAGCAACCAGAACACCCAACTATTCAATGTTTAGGAAAAACGATGAAATACGCCACGATCACAATCACCTTATCGCTCATTCTCAACCAAGCATTTTCGCCTTTAACGCACGCCCAAACCCAAAGCACTGAACCTGCAGAGACTAAAACACAAAATGACCTCGTAGGATTTGGCTCAGGCGCACTACTTGGCAGCGCCGTAGGTGGCCCCGTTGGCGGTGTAATAGGCGGCATAATGGGTTTGTTTATTTCAAATGATGTAAATAATGATAACGCCTTAGCTCAGGCTAAATCAGAGCTAAAAGAGACAAAACTGCAACTACTCGCCTTGCAGCGCGGCGCCGATGCTCTGACCCCTGCAGGGCAACAAGCAGAGCATAAAATACGTTCGTATCAAACAGCGAGTATTGAAAACCCTGACCGAACTGCGCCGCAAAGTACGGCAGCAATCAATTCCCACGCGGCCATAACGCCAATCGAAACGAATATTCAGTTTCGCACTGGTTCACATCTCGTTGAAGGCCATTACCACAGGCAATTAGATTTGATTGCAGCACTAATACGGCAATATCCAGATCTACACATCACTCTTGCGGGCTATGCCGACGAGCGCGGCGACTCAAATTACAACCAAGCGCTTTCACAACAAAGAGCTATCAGCGTGAAACGCTATTTAACAAAACAGCAAGTGCCTACTGCGCAATTGCACACAGAATCCTTTGGTGAAACCAAGATGAACACCATAGAAAGCCAGCCAGATAGTTGGTTTTTCGCCCGAAAAGTCACCTTAGCTATCCACCCTGCGTCGCACACACCGCTGATGGCCGCTTCAGCGACACAATAGCGATAAAACGGAGAACAGGAATGTCCCTTTTACTTAAATTCAGCGGTTTGTTGCTCATTGTAAGCACCATAGGTGTATTGCACAGCGCAGCCTCTCAATACCTGATGCAACCCGACGTCGAGAAAAACACTATGTATAACGAGCAGCGCCTCCAAGGCCAGACCAGCCAAGCAAACACCAATTCAAGCGCAACTGAAAGCAGCTCTCCTGCCGTTTTTGTTGATTCTATTAATGATGTTGAACAAGGCAGCTTGTTTTACCTGCGTGAGCCATCAGAAGGTAGCAACCCCAGTGACGAGCATAATGAGCGCCAAAACGAGCAGGTTCGGCGCTATCAACTGAGCCCGTTGCTAAGCACAGATGTAAAGATTAACGTGACGGGCATGCTCGCCAGAACCCAAGTGACTCAACGCTTTCATAATCCCAGTCAAGATTGGGTGAATGCTATATATGCCTTCCCGCTCCCGGAGAATGCCGCGGTTGATCATCTCAACATGACGATAGGCGAACGCAAAATCACGGGTGAAATCATGCCCAAACAACAAGCCAAAGCGCGCTTCGAGACCGCCAAAGAACAAGGCAGAAAAGCCAGCCTAATTGAGCAAAAACGCCCGAATTTATTTACCAATGCTATCGCCAATATCGGCCCGAATGAAACCATCAGTGTAACCATTGAATATCAGCAGGTCATACGCTTTGACCAGCAAACATTTAGTGTGCGCTTTCCCATGACAATCACGCCGCGCTATTCACCACGCGCTTCACAGATACCTTTAATTAATCAAACTGCAGTGGCAAAGATCAATTCAAACGGCTGGGGTGAGAGTGTATCGGTACTGAGCCGACAAATTAAAACGCCAGATGAACCAGCAAACCCTATTCGCATCAGCGTGGAATTAAACAGCGGCTTTTCAATAAGCCCTGAAGATATTGTGAGCGAGCATCACCCAATCGATATTACCCCGAAAGACCAACAAGCTGGCCACTATCAAATTGAGCTAACGAAAGAGCATATCGCTAACCAAGACTTTTCGTTGCGATGGAAACCCACCGTAGGTGACATTCCAAGTGCCGCTCATTTTAGCGAAACAATAGGGAATTATCGGTATGCAATGGTGATGCTCACGCCCCCAAGGCAAGATGACGCTGACGATAAAAGTACAAAGACGCCAGTATCAGCAAGAGAAGTAGTGTTTTTACTCGATACCTCTGGCTCTATGGCTGGGGAGTCTATTGTGCAAGCTAAGCGCGCGGTAGATTTTGCCTTAACTCAGTTGCACCCTGAAGATAGCGTCAACGTTATTGAATTTAATGACGCCCCTCAAGCGCTATGGAATATGGCAATGCCAGCCACTGCCAACAATATTCAACGGGCTCGAAATTGGGTCGCTAGTTTGAGCGCAAATGGCGGCACTGAAATGGCACCAGCGCTATCATTGGCGCTACACAAAACCAACCTTGAGGAGCAAAATACAAACGAGGGTAGCCCTGTGCAATTGCGACAAGTGGTGTTCATCACCGATGGCAGTGTTAGTAATGAAGACGCTCTCATGGGCTTGATTGAAAACCAATTGGCAGACAGTCGTTTATTCACTGTAGGGATAGGCTCAGCCCCAAACAGCTACTTTATGACCCAAGCAGCACAGGCCGGGCGAGGCACCTTTACCTATATTGGCGACATCAATCAGGTACATCAAAAAATGACTGAGCTGTTCAACAAGCTCACTCGCCCTGTGATGCAAGACATACACATTGAATTTGCCCGTAACACGGAGTTTTACCCAAGTGTTATCCCTGATTTATACCAAGATCAACCTGTGGTTATTCATTATCGTGCTCCCGTGGCGCATCTAGAGAATGGTATGCAACTGCAACAGCCAGACAACGCGGTTAAGGTTACTGGCTGGCAGATGACAAACGCATCCCCAAGCAAACCTTGGTCTATTCGCATGCCCCTTAGCCCCACAGCCAAAAGCGCAGGAATGGGCGTAGCTTGGGCAAGAGAAAAGATAGAACAACTGAGTCATACCCTGCGACGTGAACGTGACAACACCATGCGTCAAACGTGGCAGCACAGTATCACCGAGATTGCCCTTGAACATCATATGGTTAGCCAGTTTACTAGCCTTATCGCCGTGGATGAACAAGTGACGAATTCAAAAGACGCTAAACCAGAGCACGAAAATAGCAAAAATAAACCGATTAACCATAACGCCCCTGCGGGCCTTGCCATGGCAGGTGTGCAAATACGCGGGCAATTGCCACAAACCGCTACCAATACCCCCTTGCATATCACGCTGGGATTCATGCTATTAGGCATAGCCTTTTATACTCGGCGCAAGCAATCGTCATGAAGGCTATTCGGGCGTTAGGGAAGCTGGTAGATTTTTGGCCAAGTACTAAGCACGGCTCTATCATTGTCTCTGCAATGGGGGCAGCAACTCAGCCTGCGAGCGCGGCAAAAAGAAGTGCACGCAATGACTCCAAGCCTCTGTTACGACTGCCTAGTCGCAATGCCTGCATAACAGCTATTTGGCTGGCTTGTTTAGTTAGCGGTGGGCTGCTGGTTTCAAATGGGGCGTACATGTGGGCAAAAGCGCAATTGGCCCAAGTGCTTATCGCCCACGCTTGGCAAAGCAGTGTGCAAGCAGCTGAAACTAACACCCTTTTGCCGAACGCAAATCAAACATTCAAAGAGCAATCGTTCAAGGAGAAATCGTTAAAAACCAAACCTTGGCCATGGGCTGATACCTACCCTGTGGCCAAAATACATTTTTATTCTGGCCCTACTAGCCGCTTTGGCTCCCAGCGCCAAGCGCGACAGCAAGAGCTAGCAGGTACGCGACAGAAAAAGCTAGCAGCACAGCCACTATATGTTTTGGCCGAAGCCTCTGGGCGCACCATGGCATTTGGCCCAGGCCATATGAGCGCTACCCCCTTGCCTTTAGAAGGGGGAAACAGCGTAATTACCGGCCACAGAGATACCCATTTCGCCGCACTGCAATACCTTAACCCAGGCGATTTGATAAAGGTGCAAACCCTTGAAGGCCAAGGAGAGTATCAAGTCACTGCCACTTTCATTGTTCATCAGAGCCAAACCCAAATCATCGAATCAAACTATTTCGCGTCAAGCGGACAGGACCAACTGACGTTAATCACTTGCTACCCGTTCAATTCTCTTGTACCCAACCCGACCCTGCGCTACGTAGTAAGTGCTAATAGGGTGCGATAACGCTATGTTGCCGCACTGTCGTTTTTAACGGCAAAAACCATCCTAAAACACTTTATGACTAACAACAAAGTGCAGCTTTCTGGCCCGAAAAAGAGGTTATTTTTTGGCTTATTTATTGCTGTTTATAATTGATTACACAGTCCAGTTTATCTCCTCGACTAAATTTGTGGCCGACGCGCTGACTTTTACTCTATTTTAAATTGAGGATCTTATGCACATAAATAACTCTGACCAAGTCAGTCGTATTTACCAAATGAAAGATACAGCTACTCCAAACACCACTAATTTGAATGCGGCCAATAAAAATCAAACTGCAGATAAGGTCACGCTTAGTGAAGCGGGGTTAGATGCCGAAAGTAAAATGCAGGATATCGCCGCCAAGTATGACCCAAGCAATATGTCGTATAATGAATTGGTTAGCATGGGTACCGAGTTGCTCGAAAATGGATTAATAACGTCCCAAGAGAGCTTAGCCTTAATGGCTCCCCCTAGTCGAAATTTTGATCCCGATGAGAAATACGACACTGTCGCCCTAGCCAAGCAGTCAGCGGCGTTCGATCAGTCCCTAGGAAATACCCATAGCAAAGATGCAAAGTTAAGAGCAAGCGTGCTTGAAATGTTGCAAGCGATACAAGATTTATCAGACAATAACAGCAATAGCTACAGCCAAGTTAGAGAAGCTTGACTACCACCATAAGACCTTTTCTCTAAGGCGTAATATGGAATATAAAACGAATTTACGGTAATTTGCGCCGTTATATATTACTTACCATCACCTTTTACCCACTACCATTGTGAGGCTAAGCAAGGAAAGCATGAAGCTCGCTATCTTATTGATCTTTACTTTTTACAGCGCGAATGCGCTCGCCAGCAACGTCTTTGATGAGTTGCCGGCGTCTATCAATTCAAACGCTCATTATGTTTTTTACTCTCACGGTTTTATTGTTGAAGGGGATAACCCAACCCCGCAGCATCCAACATGGGGCACTTATGATTTTCCAGCAATACTTGAAACATTGTCAGAGCTAGACGCCATCATTATTGCTGAGCACAGAGCGAAAAATACCGACCCGTTTGAACATGCCAAGAAGCTTCAGCACCAAGTTGAGCACTTAATTGAAAAAGGGGTTCCGGCAACTAACATTTCCTTAGTAGGCTTTTCTCGTGGTGGCTTTATCACGGCGATAGCGTCAAGCTATATAGCCAACAACGATATTAATTACCTGATTTTAGCGGCTTGCACCAGTAGCCTTGCCACCCAAAGTGACGTGATTTTGCAGGGGAATATCTATTCGATTTATGAAACCTCAGACACAGTTGGTTCCTGCGAGAAAGTCGTACAGCGCAGTGGTGACAAGGTGACGTCATTTGAAGAAATTTCGATTTCTACAGGGCTAGAGCACGGTGCCTTTTACCGACCAATTAAGGCTTGGGTTGAACCACTTAACAACTGGCTCGAGCAAAAAAGCGAAAAAGTGGCTTATAGCATTCCTAGAAGTGAGCTCGTTGAGCTGCAAGAGCCAATCTCAAAAAGAATCTATCCGCTTTACATCAAGCTACCTCGCTCTTACCGCAGCAATAAAAGTCAGCACTACTCAGTGATATATCTCACTGATGCACCATACACTTTCCCAATAGTATCTGGCGCTACGCGTTTTCCCATGAATAGTGGCACAATGGAAGAAGCGATTATTGTCGGCATTTCATACTCCAAAGGTTCGAAAGGCGTTTCAAGCAGAGTAAGAGACTTTACACCAAGCAAGGCCAACGATTGGAAACTAGAAACAGGCGGTGCAAAAGCCCATTTGCGCTTTATTAGAAAAACGTTGATCCCTTTTGTTGAATCAAATTATCGAGCCGCCCCAGAACACAGAACATATGTAGGTAACTCTCTTGGCGGACTATTTGGCGCCTATGTATTATTCACAGCACCAGAGACATTCTCTGGGTATGTGCTGGGCAGCCCATCAGTTTGGTTTAACGATAACGAGTTATTAGCCATGAATGTGCAAAAGCCCAAAAATGAAACAAAAGTGTATTTGTCTGTCGGTAGCTTAGAGACGCCAAAATTCGGTGAGCAGCAAAATATGGTGCGTGGTGCACGATTATTGGCTGAAAAAATCAAGGCCGTCGATTCATCTCACTTAATCCTTAATTTTAAGACTATCGAGGGTGCTTCTCATGCTATCGCATTTCCAACTACAGCCATTCACGGACTTGATTGGATCCATGCTAATACCAATCCGCACTAATAAGTGCCCCCTCAGAATGCGTCCAGCGGTTTTTGATTAAGGCGTCACTATAAAGTAATGGTTGTTCCCTTTCGAATAGTGAGAACGCAGAGCAAAAGGGGCGCATTAAGTGCGCCCCTCTTAACGTTCAATATGCTCTTTTATTCAACGAAGGCAAATAAATATTGAATACAGCTGACGTTACACGTGTTTACCACCTGTCCAGCCACCTTGAGCGAGTACCTTCTCGCCTAGTGCTTTAGGTGGGGCTTCTAAGTCAGTGGCCATAGAGTCATTCCAACGATTTAGAAAACCATACAAGCATACGGCGCCTAGAATTTCGACAATTTCGTCTTCTTCCCAATAGGCGCGCATTTTTGCCATTAATGGCTCATCAACTGCGTTGGGTACTGAGCCAGCCGCGAGGGCGTAATCAAGAGCGATACGCTCTGCGTCGGTATACAGTGGGCTCGTTTGGTATTCCCACACGGCTGCGACCTTTTCATCAGAAATACCGTGAATTTTAGCGGCTATAAGGGAGTGGGCTTCACAGTATTGGCAACCTGCCGCCCGGCTCGAAAAGTGCGCCAAGAGGCGCTTAAAACCTAAATCAACTGTGCCGTTTTGTGCCATCACTGCTTTGGTTAACACCCCAAAACCGCGTACGATATCAGGGCGGCGTTGCATTGTTAGCAGGCTGTTAGGCACAAACCCTAAAATTTGTTCAAAGATCGCGAAGTCATCCGCTAATTCAGGTGTGGTTTCTTTGGGTAAGGGCTGCATATGGGCCATGGATTTTCCTCTCCTATTTTGATTGAGTCCTGGCTTTTAGGTGCTAATTGGGCACTAGTTGGTTTCTTGCTTTGCGTTTCTGCATTGTCTGCTGAGAGCCAAAAACGTCCCTATGGGAGTAACAAACTAAAAACCTTACATTTTATTCATTGTTCGTCGTGTTTTATTCATTCATCGCCATGATATAATGCATGCTTTTCGGTGTGAGTACATCCAGCCAACAACTTTATGCTTTTTCATTTTGTCTCTCTAAGTTGGCAGTCATCGTAAAAGCAGATAATCCAACATCCTGAAAATCACGCGGAATAAAGCATGAATGCATTGAATATCAAAGGGTTAACCAAAGTATATAAAGGTGGAACCCGAGCCCTGAATGGGATTAATTTAGAAGTAAAGCAGGGTGATTTTTTCGCCCTACTCGGCCCAAACGGTGCGGGCAAATCCACCACTATTGGCATTATCAGTTCTCTAGTGAACAAAACCAGTGGCTCTGCTGACATATTCGAATACTCGTTAGACGCCCAACCCGTGGAAGCCAAATCATGCATTGGTTTGGTACCACAAGAATTCAATTTCAATCAATTTGAGACACTGACCCAAATTGTAGTCAACCAAGCAGGTTACTACGGTGTGCCGCGCAACGTTGCAAAAGAGCGAGCTGAAAAATATCTTAAGCAACTAGATTTATGGGAAAAGCGGAATCAACCGGCGCGCAATTTATCTGGCGGCATGAAGCGCCGTTTAATGATTGCTCGGGCACTAATGCATGAACCCAGAATGTTGATTTTGGATGAGCCTACCGCTGGGGTAGACATTGAAATTCGCCGCTCGATGTGGACTTTTCTAAAAGAAATTAACGAGCAAGGCATCACCATCATATTGACCACGCACTACCTTGAAGAAGCCGAAATGTTGTGCCGCAACATCGCGATTATCGACAAAGGAGTAATCGTGCAAAACACCAGTATGAAGTCTCTGCTGGCCACCTTAAATATTGAAACCTTTATTCTTGATTTGGCCGGTGAGCACCAAAGCATTGCATTGTCAGGTTTCGAGTATCGTTTACTTGACCCTCACACGCTCGAAGTCGATGTAGCCAAAGAAGAAAGTTTGAATAACGTCTTTGAGCAACTATCTAGCCAAAAAATAGAAGTCTTAAGCATGCGCAATAAATCGAACCGTTTGGAAGAATTGTTTGTGCGCTTGGTAGAATCAGGCCGCGAAGAGCTTGCAAACAAAGAGAAAACACAAAAGGAGCTCGCTAATGGGTAATCGCACTATGATTGCACTGCAAACGCTATGGATAAAAGAGTGCACTCGTTTTTTGCGTATTTGGATACAAACCTTGGTGCCGCCAGCAATTACCATGTCCTTGTATTTTGTCATATTCGGTAATTTGATTGGCAGTCGTATCGGCCAAATGGGTGGCTTCAGTTATATGGAGTTTATCGTGCCAGGCCTGATTATGATGGCGGTGATCACCAACTCCTATTCGAATGTATCATCCTCTTTTTACAGCGCTAAATTTCAGCATAATATTGAAGAGTTATTGGTAGCCCCTATCCCTAATTGGGTGATCATAGCCGGCTTTGTAGGCGGTGGGGTCGCGCGGGCGATACTCATCGGTATTATCGTGACCTGTGTATCTATGTTGTTTGTTGATATCACGCTACACAGTATTCCGATTATCATCATTACCTTGCTGTTAACCTCAATATTGTTTGCCACAGCGGGCTTGATTAACGCCATCTTTGCCAAATCGTTTGATGATATCAGTGTGGTACCCACTTTTGTGCTAACTCCCCTAACCTATTTAGGCGGTGTATTTTACTCATTAACACTGTTGCCTGAATTTTGGCAGTGGGTTAGTAAAATCAACCCTATCGTGTATATGGTAAATGGTTTCCGTTATGGCTTTTTAGGCGTCTCTGACGTGAACTACATGTACTCATTAGGTTTATTAGTGGTGTTTAATGTGGTGCTACTTGGCTTTGCTTACTCACTGATTAATCGTGGCGTGGGCATTAGAAGCTAGGTGAAATAATAAACGTGATTAACCACAGTACTGCGCCCGAGGGTAATTCTCGGCATATTGACAGCAACCAAACTGGGGTACATGAAAAGCTACCCGATTTGGTTGCTCGTCATTTACAACATGCTAGCCAACGTCCGCTAACTGAGCATACTTTACAGGCCTTTTCTCAGGCGCAGGAGTGGCTAGGAGATTGGCAAGGCCCGCTCATATTAGATGCATGCTGTGGGGTCGGCGAAAGCACCACCCATATTGCCAATCAGCACCCTGAGGCAAAAGTCATAGGTGTAGACAAATCAGCCCATCGCGTAGGTAAGCATGAGCATTACAGCTTAAAGCAAGATAACGCCTTGATACTAAGAGCGGATCTAAATGACTTTTGGCGCTTAGCAGTGCAGGCTAAATGGCGCTTAAGTAAGCACTTTTTGTTGTATCCCAATCCGTATCCTAAATCTGCTCATGTGCAAAGACGTTGGCACGGCAGCCCTGCGTTTGCAGAAATTGTTAAGCTAGGCGGGCAACTTGAGGTACGTAGCAACTGGCAAATTTACATTCAGGAATTCGCTTTAGCCCTTGAAATAGCAGGTTTTAGTGGTGAGGTGAAGCAATACCATGATGCGCAAGCCATAACGCCCTTCGAGCGTAAATATTGGGCAAGCGGCCAACATAGCTGGCAAGTGATTAGCCAACTATAATTTGCCAGAGCAAATGTTAGTGCGCCTGCGCCTTAGGTTGACTAAAGTAAAAGCCTTGGGCGTAACGCACATTAAGTTTTTTCAGCAAAGAGAGTTGTGCTTCGCTCTCAAGATGCTGAGCCACTAAGGCGATATTCTTAGTTTGCCCTTTAGCACACAAAGATTTGATGACAGCTTGTGCCTGCTCATTCTGCGCAAGGTCCGCCAAAATCGGTCCTGACATTTTTAACCCGCTAATTGGCAAAGCGAGCAAATGTTCTACCTGTTTTACATCGGGTTCAATGTTATCTACGAATAAGCTCAAACCAAGTTTTTTACACAAGTCAGAAAAGGTTGAAAAGGTGTCTGTGTCCGCTAACACATTCTGTGCGGTAACTTCTAATGCCACTCGCTTGGGGTTAGGGTAGCTACTGGCTTGTTCGGTAAGAAATCGATGAATGTTCTCATCTTGCATATCAGCAAGACTGATGTTGATGTTCCATGGCATATTGCGTTCACGGAAATATTGCGCACTTCGATTAAAAATGGTTTCGGTTAATTGCGAACGACTTTCTTGTCGGTCAACCAAGTATAAAAATTCGCTAGGGATAAAAGGCCGCTCACCAAACGTAATAAGGCGCGCTAAGCATTCGTAGCGCCAAACCTGATTATTTGTTAAATCCATAATAGGTTGAAAAAACGGCACAACGTTATCGGGGTTGAAGCTTTCAGTAACTTGAGAAACTTTCATAATAGACAGCATTTTTTCTTTATACTATAGCAAGTTAGTCACTGATGGCTAGGTTGAATTGAACAACTTTTAGGCACTTTATTCTGTGTATCATCCCTTCACACACTCTGTTACCTTAAATTAGTCGTTAAATAGTCACTATAGCCCTTCATAAACTGGGGGTTTATGTTGGTCTAGCTGGAAAATTAATGTAAAGTTCGCGACCTGAAAGTTTTCATAAGAGGTGTCAAGCGTGGCCGTAGCTGAAGTCAGTTTAGAGCATTTGTTTAGAGTGTTTACCATGCCTGAAGGTAAAGATTCTAAGTTAGCTCAGATTGAGCAGCATCTGTCAGATAACTTGGCTGACTTTTTGTCTCAACACGTGGTAACGAAAGTTACGTCACTTGAGCAAATAGAACAAAGTTTTGCTGAATTTAATGTGCCCGAACACCCAGAGTTTGTGTCTGAGCACGCCGCGAATTTACTTGAAAAACTAGTCGCTAATTCGGTTAATACTTATTCGCCAACATTTATCGGGCACATGACATCTGCCTTACCGTATTTTCATTTATCGTTAGCTAAATTGTTAGTTGGCTTGAATCAAAATTTGGTCAAAATCGAAACCTCTAAAGCCTTTACGCCTTTAGAGCGTCAAGTGTTGGGTATGATGCACGAACTTGTGTATGCCCAAGACAGTGAGTTCTACAATACGTATTTACACAGTGCGAATCACGCCTTAGGCGCTTTTTGCTCTGGTGGTACCATAGCCAATGTGACCGCGCTGTGGGTAGCACGTAATAAAGCGTTAGCTGCCGATGGCGTGTTTAAAGGGGTTGCCCGAGAAGGGTTAGCGGCAGGTTTAGACCATTACGGCTATAAAAAAATGGCGATTTTATCTTCACGCCGAGGGCATTATTCTCTATCAAAGTCGGTGGATTTACTCGGTTTAGGTCGCGAACAGCTCATCACGTTAGATTGCCCTACTCAACGCTTGTCCCCTGAAAAAGCACTCGCTTTTGGTAAGCAATACGCTGAACAGGGCAATAAAATCCTCAGTATTGTTGGTGTAGCTGGTACCACAGAAACAGGCCACGTAGACCCACTAGACGAGCTAGCTGATGTCGCCCAAGAGTTGGGCTGTCATTTCCATGTGGATGCCGCTTGGGGCGGAGCTACGCTATTCTCAAGCACCCATAGAAATATCCTTAAAGGGATCCAGCGCGCCGATTCGGTCACCATAGACGCACACAAGCAAATGTATGTTCCTATGGGCGCAGGTATGGTGTTGTTTAAAGATCCTAACGACAGTAATGCTGTGCGTCATCACGCTAACTACATATTGCGTGCTGGCTCAAAAGATTTAGGTGCCACCACGTTAGAAGGTTCGCGTAACGGCATGGCCATGATGGTATATGCGTCTTTACATATATTTGGTCGCCAAGGGTACGAATTATTGATTGACCAAAGCATCGATAAAGCCAAAATTTTCGCGCGTATGATCCAGTCACACCCTGACTTTGAATTGATCACTCCCCCTACCCTGTCATTGCTCACGTATCGGGTTAACCCACAAGAAGTGCAGCAACAGGTTAAAGCCGACCCATCATTAAGCCCTCACTTTAACGAGAAGCTTGATAAGCTCACTGTTTATGTACAAAAACAACAGCGTGAAGCGGGTAAATCATTTGTATCACGTACTCGTTTGCAAACTCAAACCTATGGCGAGCAAACCATGACGGTTTTTCGCGTGGTATTGGCTAACCCGTTGACCACAGAAAAGGACTTGCAGAACATTCTTGACGAACAGGTAGCGATCGCTAGCAAAAGTCAGAATTGGGCTGAGCTAACTAACACCGAGTAAGCTTTTGTTATTATTAAACAAAAAGGCCGTTAGTATTTACTAACGGCCTTTTTATTTCTGCGGTTAAAAACAATAACAGCTAAGTTAATGATACCTGTAGGTTATCAATTAGACGCGTGCGCCCTAAGAAGGCAGCCGCTAAAATAACCACTTTGGTTTCTTCATGTCCTGGCTGCAAAAGCGTATCCGCAGAGCGGATCTCGATGTAATCGATACTAAACCCGGCTTCAGCAAGCTGCTCGCAACACTCACTGGTGATACGCGAAAAGTCACGGCGACCGGATTCAATCTTGTCCTGCATCTCTTGTAAGCGCGTAAACAACGTTGGAGCCAGTACGCGCTGTTCAGTATTTAAATACTGATTACGCGAGCTCATGGCTAAACCATCGTCTTCTCGCGTGGTCTTGACGCCATGCACAGTTAAATTCATCGATAAGTCTGTAACCATGGCTTTGATGACCTGCAACTGCTGGAAGTCTTTCTCACCAAAGAACGCCATGTTCGGCTGAACCATGTTAAACAACTTACAAACAATGGTCGCCACACCACGAAAATGACCAGGGCGACTGGCACCGCAAATCATATAGGAAATGCCTGGCACCTCGACAAAAGTTTGCTGCTCAAGGCCTCGTGAGTATATGTCTTTCACTTGCGGGGTAAAGAGTACGTCTACTCCCATCTCGCTAAGTACCTTACGGTCATTCTCTAGTGTACGTGGGTAGGCTTCTAAGTCTTCATCCGGCCCAAACTGTAATGGGTTAACAAAAATTGAAACCACCACCACATCGGCCTTTAATTTGGCTTCTTTTACCAAGTTAAGGTGGCCTTGGTGTAAATTACCCATGGTAGGAACAAAGGCAATCACTTTAGAATCTGCCTGCCAGCTGCGACGCACATCGCGTAAACTGGCAATATTACTGATCACTCGCATACTGAACTCACTTACTAAAACTATGGGCTTCAGACGGGAAAGAGCCGTCTTTCACTTCTTCAATGTACTGACTTACCGCTGTGCGCATATCGCCAGTTTCTTGAAGGTAGTTTTTCGAAAATTTCGGCATGTAGTTGGCGCTAATACCAAACATGTCATGCATGACTAAAATTTGTCCGTCAGTCTCTGCTCCTGCGCCTATGCCAATAACGGGAATATCTATCGCTTGAGATATAGCACCGGCCAATTCTGTTGGTACGCATTCTAGTACCAACAACTGAATCCCTGCTGCTGCCATTTCTTTGGCTTGCTCGAGCATTTGCTCTGCTTGGAGATCATCACGGCCTTGTACTTTGAAACCACCAAAAACGTGCACTGACTGAGGCGTTAATCCCAAATGACCACAAACAGGTACACCGCGCTCATTTAGCCCTTTGATGGAATCCAATAGCCAGCGACCGCCCTCTAGCTTAACCATACTTGCCCCTGCGGCCATGAGTTTGCCGGCATTGAGATAAGTTTGCTCTGGGGTGGAATAAGACATAAACGGCATATCTGCGATGACAAATGCCCGCTCAACACCCTTACGTACGGCGCGGGTGTGATACGCCACATCATCAATGCTGACGCCTAATGTGTCATCACAGCCTTGTAAAACCATGCCTAATGAATCGCCAATTAACAGTACGTCTACCCCTTGCTCATCAAACAGCTTTGAGAAGCTCGCATCATATGCGGTAAGCGCACTAATTTTTTCGCTTTGTTGCTTCATTTTCAACAACGTGGAAGTTGTGACTTTTTTCATTTTGAATCACTCCAGTACGATGAACACTAAATAGAGCTTGAGTAAATCAGGCACTATACTGATTTTTTAACGGATTTCTATCAAACTCATTTATAGGGTAATTTTTCCAACCCATTGAGAGGGCAATTATTGAGCATTTCGCTCACTTTCGTGCCGTTTGGAAGTTGTAATTCGGGGGCAATTTCATGTAGAGGATACAAGACAAACTCTCGTTCTTTCATACCGTAATGCGGAACCGTAAGTTCAACAGAATCAATAACTTGATTCGAAAAAAGCAGAATATCCAAGTCTAGGGTACGAGGCCCCCAGCGCTCAGCTTTACGCTCACGACCATGTTCAAGTTCAATTTTTTGTAAGCAATGAAGAAATTCAACAGGTTGCATTTCAGTTTGCACGCCAACCACTGCGTTAACATAGCTAGGTTGGTCTTGCGGCCCCATTGGCCGACTCACATACAAGCTCGACGTGGCAGTTACGCAAGTATCAGCCAACGACGCAATGGCCAGTAATGCATCTTTTATTTGTTGTTCAGGCTGGGCTAAGTTACTGCCTAACCCAACATAAACTTGGTTCATTGGGCAGCTTTCTTCTTGCCTCTATAGCGGCTTCTGCGTTTAGGCGGGCCACCTTCTTTATCGCGCAGGGTTTTCAACATGCCTTGGCGCTGCTCAGGGTTAAGGTTTTGAAAGTCAGTCCACCACTGGGATAACTCCAGCAACTCGCCACCTTCAATTTGCCCACGTATCAGTAAGAAATCATAGGCAGCTCTAAATTTGGGGTGTTCAAGCATTTGAAATGCCCTGCGCCCGTAACGCTTTGGCAAGCGTTGTTGCAATTGCCAAATCTCACGTACGGTAATCGTAAAGCGCTTGGGGATCATAATGCGCTGTATTTGGCGATGTAATACGTCACTCAAGGCCAAATTAAAGGCATCGAAGTGGTTTAAGCCGCCTTCCACCATGTGCTGCTGACAGCGCTCTTCTAACGGATACCATAACAACGCTGCAAAAATGAACGCGGGCGTCACTTTCATATCCGAATTAATACGGTTATCCGTATTCATTAGCACCTGCTCAATAAACGCAAGCTCACGACTATTTTGCGATTTAAGTAAAGGTGTTAGTTGCGGGAACAACTGCTCAAACAAACCGAACTCATTGAGTAGTTTGTAAGTGTCTAGACCTTGCCCTGACAGCAATAGCTTCAACACCTCTTCAAACAAGCGTGCCGGTGGAATGTTCGCCATCAATGGGGCTAGTTCGTATATGGGCTTAGCAGTTTCAGGGCTGATTTTCATGCCTAGTTTTACCGAAAATCGCACTGCACGTAGCATACGCACGGGATCTTCTCGATAGCGCGTAGCTGGGTCGCCAATCATAGTGATCTGACGATTTTTAACCGCCTGCATACCATTGGCAAAATCATGAATGCTGTAGTCAGCGATATTGTAATACATCGCGTTGACCGTGAAATCACGACGCTCTGCATCTTCTTCTATGCTACCGAATACATTGTCGCGCAATAGTTGGCCATGATCGCTTTGCTTACTTAGGTTTTGACCCTTGCTATCTTTGTCTTTGTCGTTCTCTTTGTCTTCATCTTGGCTTGGGTGATGGCCACGAAATGTAGCGACTTCGATAATTTCTCGACCAAATACAACATGCGCTAAACGGAATCGGCGTCCGATCAGTCGACAATTTCTAAACAGTTCTTTGACCTGTTCTGGTGTCGCATCTGTGGTGACGTCAAAATCTTTGGGTTTCTTTCCAAGCAAAATATCACGCACACAACCACCAACCAAAAAGGCTTGATAACCGTTGTTGTGCAGACGATATAATACCTTTAACGCGTTATCACTAATGTCGCTGCGTGATACCGGATGTTCAGCACGGGGAATTATGTTGGCAACAAGAGTGGTTTTAGCTGTGCTCGGCGTGGTTTTAAACGCCTCTTTAACCTTGTTGATTACGCGAGAAATAATAAGTTCAGCTCCAATATAAGGGACTACCCAAAGCAGGTTGTTTAACGCGTCGGATCATAACCTGTCTTACGCGTCAATTCTATTGTCAAACGCATGACCATTGTCAGCAATAAGCGCCACGCTCCAGTTATGCACTGCAAAGTCTAAAATATCTGGCACCAGGGCGTTGTTTAAATAACTCGGCACACGCAAACCTAACGTTTCTAAGGCTGCGCACAAATTATCAGTTGCATGCTCATTATTTAGTGCGGGAGCATGATTTTGTTTACTCAACTTTTGACCATTGTCGCCCATCACAAGCGGTAAATGCACGTATGCGGGTGCAGGCTGCTTAAACAGATTATATAACGCAAGTTGATAAGCTGTAGCGGGTAAAATATCCGCGCCGCGCACGACTTCAGTTACTCCTGAATCAATGTCATCAATGACCACAGCTAATTGATAGGCGTATAAGCCGTCTTTGCGCCGTAAGATAAAATCTTCTTTGCACTGTTCATCAAAAGAAACACGCCCAAGCGCAAGATCATCGATTTCGTGTACAGCATCGGTATTACGAAGAACGGTTGCGCAGCCCTGAGGATTCAATGCTAACTGGGCGCAAGCACAAGATTGTCCTTTCGGGTTTGCCAGCCGCTGTTTGCGCGTACATTGACAAAAATAACAATGACCGTTTGCACGCAACCATGTAAGCGCTTGCTCATAACGCTCATGGCTATTATGTTGATAAATAACATCTTCATCCCATAATAGACCGTGCGCGATCAACGCATCTTTGATGAGTTCATCAGCACCGGCTTGCTCGCGCGGTGGATCAATATCTTCGATTCGTAAGAGCCATTTCCCGTTCATTTGCCGCGCCCGTAGATAGCTACCTAAAGCAGCCACAAGAGAGCCCAAATGTAATGGACCAGAAGGTGAAGGCGCAAACCTACCTACATAGCAGGTGTCTTGATGAAGTCGGCGTTTATCAAAGGGGGTGGTCATTAAACGAAATCGTGCAAATGAAATAGTGCATAAGCATAAAAAAAGCTGCGTTGAGCAGCTTTTTCGTTGTCAGTATTAACCTTGCAGCTGCTTTTCTTTAATTTCAGCTAGGGTCTTACAATCGATACACATATCGGCAGTAGGACGCGCTTCTAAGCGCCTAACGCCAATTTCGATACCACATGTATCACAGAAGCCGAAATCGTCTTCTTCAATACGTTTAAGTGTCTTCTCGATTTTTTTGATCAATTTGCGTTCACGGTCACGGGTTCTAAGTTCAATACTGAACTCTTCTTCCTGAGCAGCCCGGTCAACTGGGTCGGGGAAGTTAGCCGCTTCGTCTTGCATATGATGCACGGTACGATCTACTTCTTGGCGTAATTGGTCGCGCCATGCTTTTAATAACAAACGGAAATGCTCCATTTGTTTTTCATTCATGTATTCCTCGCCTGCTTTCTCCTGATAAGGAGTAAGACCAGCTAGGGCTAATAATCCGAGTGTTTTCATCGTGTTTCCTGTTGGCATCAGCCAATTCTCCTTAACTACGAGCACAGGACGGTTTTGTGCAAGCGGGTATGTATAACAGAAAGAAATACCGCTGGCAATTCTACTCACTGACCTGCTGTTAATGCTAAAAACCAAATTCCGACGGGCAATATGGCGATGTCGGCGAAAAAAGCAACTTATATTTTCATACAATCACTGGGAGTCGTTGATTTAGCGTAATATTTTGTTCGTTAATTACGCATGAGTAAGCCAATACTTCTACCCCAGCCTCAACTGCTTGAGCAAACATTTGTGCATATTTTGGATCAATATGTTCTGCCACTTTTACACTTTGAATACCGGTGTGCTGAACACAGAACAGCAAAACAGCACGATAACCTTGTTCGACCATAGCTGTCAGCTCGCGCAAATGCTTTTGCCCTCGAACCGTTTTGGCATCCGGAAAATAGCCTTGCTCATCTTCTAACAAGGTCACCGATTTCACTTCAATGTAACAATCTTGTTTGCTCGATGCGCTAAGAAGGAAATCAATTCGACTATTTTCGTGCCCAAAACGGACTTCAGCTCGCACACTGTCATAGCCAGCTAATTCACTAATTGTCTTCATCGTCAGCGCTTCCCCGACGATCTTATTGGCATTATTAGTATTGATACCAATCCAATGACCCTGTTGGGTTACCGCTAACTCCCAAGTATAGCCCAGTTTCCGCTTAGGGTTATCACTTGCAGAAAGCCAAACTTGCATGCCTGGCTCAGCGCATCCCGTCATTGCACCAGTATTAGGACAATGAGCAACCACCTCATCTTTATTCAATAACGTGACATCGGTTAAAAATCGTTTGTAACGTTTAATCAACACACCTTCAATCAAACTGTTATTAAATTGCATTCATCACCATACTGTTTATCGTTACAAAATTGTTATGATATTGGCTTACTTATCTTAGGAGTGTTTTATGTCTCGACTTTCTATCCAACTGTCTAATGCGCCAGCCGCTGCCCATTGGGGCAAGAACGCTGTGCTCTCATTCGACAATGAAAGCGCTACAATCCATTTATTATCTGAAGACCCTCAACATAGAACCATTCGCCGCGCAGCGCGCATTCTAGACGGTTTAAATTTAGATTTCGTGACTTTATGCGGTAAATGGCAAATCGAACAACAGTGGGCTTTTGCCTACAGCTTTACCAGTAGTAAAAAACAGCATCACATTCAGTGGGCAGATGACGAAAATAGCAATACCTTAACCCAGCGCTATCAAGCGTTGGTATTCACTCGCAATCAGACCAATGCCACACCCGAAGATCTGTCGCCCGAAAAGTTGGCTAGCAGCAGTGTAGAATGGTTAACCAGCTTAAGTCCTAGTCACGTCAGTGCAAAGCAATGGGTGGGTGAGGAGCTTGTAGAACAACAGTGGCACGGGTTATATAACGTTGGCCGCGGCAGCCAACGCCCACCTGTAATGCTTGAAGTAGACTTCAACCCAACAGACGATCCCCTTGCCCCTGTTAGCGCAGCGTTAGTGGGCAAAGGCATAACCTTTGACAGTGGTGGTTATAGCATTAAAGGTAGCGAAGGTATGTTGCACATGAAATGTGACATGGGCGGAGCTGCGATGGTAACCGGTGGTTTAGGCTTAGCGATTATGCAGGGCTTAGACAAACGGGTGAAACTATATTTATGCTGTGCAGAGAACCTAATCAGTGGCCACGCTTATAAGCTAGGCGATGTGATCACCTATAAAAACGGCACAACGGTAGAAATCGTCAATACCGACGCCGAAGGCCGATTAGTGCTAGCAGACGGCTTAATGGCGGCATGCGAGACCCAAGCGCCATTGATTATTGATGCAGCAACCTTAACAGGAGCAGCCAGCGCAGCACTAGGCCGTGACTACAATGCCTTTTTTGCTCTAGATAAAAGTCTGATGCAGCGCGCATTAGGGTACGCTAATGAAGAAAACGAGCCGGCTTGGCCCTTGCCGCTAGAGAAATGGCATCAAGAAAAATGCCCATCTCATTATGCAGATACCGCCAATAGCCGGGCGCAAAAAGGCGGAGGTGCCGGAGGCGCATCAAACGCGGCGGGCTTTCTTTCGCGGTTTGTAAGCAATGACGGTCAAGGTTGGTTGCATATGGATTTGGCCGCTGCATTTAACGATAGCGCAGATGCCTATACACCTGCAGGCGCGTCAGGTATGGGCATTCGAACCATAGCCAAGGCCCTATTATCAGAATAAGGGGGGCTGAATAAAGAATGTCAGAATAATGGGTAACTAAATAAGCATTTGGTTTCCCGAATACTTTGAAACAACCTAGGTGCGCAATACGTACCTAGGTTTGCTGAATTAAAGTTCAAAGCCCGCCGAGACGCTCTGCGAGTACTTTGTATTTCTCTACATCTTTGGCGTTAAATAGCGGCCTGCCCTGCTCGTCTTTGTCTACAGCAATCAATAAACTCTCACGTTCTAAGCGTTCAACGCGTATTGCTTCTACACCCAAAAACGTTGCTACCTCATCTACTGTCATCACGCTCATTTTCTAATCCTTTTAAATATGCACACCTTTACCGACGTGGAAACTTTACAACTAGGCTAATGCCGCACCTGATACCAATTCCAATAAATAATTAACCACTCAGCTAAAATTTAATTGAATTGGTATAACCATAGCAAACAATTTCTTTGAGAGCCGTTGATCTTTAACACTTAAAAATAGATAAATGTTTCAATCAGATGGGCTGAGCTGCATAGATGTTATACACTTGCCCAACCACACCCGTCTTAATTAACTCCCGAAAGAGTAGCACTATGGAAACTTGGTCCGCGGCCATTACATTATTTTTGATTATGGACCCACTTGGCAATCTTCCAGTGTTCATGTCAGTGTTAAAAACCATTGAACCTAAGCGACGTCGTATCGTTCTGATCAGAGAGTTGTTTTTCTCTCTATTGATCATGATGGGCTTTTTGTTCAGCGGCCAAGCTGTACTCGATTTTTTAAGTGTTAAGCAAGAAACTGTCAGTATCGCCGGCGGCATTATTTTATTCTTGATCGCATTAAAAATGATATTCCCACAACCCGGCGGTGTAACCGGCTTACCGGCAGGTGAAGAGCCCTTTATTGTCCCATTAGCTATCCCAATGATCGCTGGCCCATCTATTCTTGCGGCACTTATTCTACTCGCAAACCAAGATCATAGCCGTATGTTAGATTGGTCTTTGGCACTGCTGGCCGCTTGGTCCGTGAGCGCGGTTATATTGATGTTTTCGAATCTGTTCCATCGCATACTAGGTGAGCGAGGCCTGATCGCCATTGAACGTTTGATGGGGATGATCCTAATTATGATTTCAATTCAAATGCTACTAGATGGCATCGGAAAATTTTATTCGCTAGTGTAAAAAGCGGAACAACGAGGTAACAATGAAAGAAAACAAACTAACTATTTTTCAACAAGTTAGAGAATTAGAGACTTGGCAGTCGGTTGCCTTTTCAGCTGCGTTATTAGAGCGTATGTTACCGAATTACCAGCTTTTTTGTGAAGCGACAGAATTTGCAGACCCTAGCCCGTATCGAAATAGTTTAAATGTGATCTGGGAATGGCTCGCTCACCCGAAAACAAAAATTAATTTTGCCGCACAACTGGAAAAGGTAGAAGCAAACGTACCTGACCCTAACAATTACGACAGCATAGGCGTTTACCCGGCTATCGACACCGCCATGTCTATGTCAGCCCTTATTTTATTGTTAATGGGAGAAGATTTACAAGGTGCCGTTGTGGTCAGTAAACTCGCCCAAGGCACAGTGGAAACCTTTGTTGAAGCCACCTCTGATGACGAAATAACAGACGAAGAAATAAAACAGCATCCACTGATGCAATGGGAAATCGAAATCCAACAAGAGTTGCTCACTTTGTTAGCCAATAGCCCTAAAAATGGCGAAACATGTAAAGCGTTAAAGGCTATCGCTATCGGCGAGGGTATGAGTAACATCGGAATCGATATTACTCCTTAGTTTGATTATGCCAACAGCAACTAGCCTTGATACAGCCGCGCTGTCACCTGGCTAGTTTGACTCTCTTTTAATAAACGCCATTGAGGTGGCACATTGTATTGAGCATTTTGTGTTTCGCATTCAATATAAATCAAACCATCTTTGGCGAGCAAACCACCCTGTTCAATGCCCTCGATGGCTTTAGGAACAAGGTTTTGATTAAACGGTGGGTCCAGAAAAAGCAAATCAAACTCAACGTTGAGCTGCTTTAAATAACTTAAAGCATCACCACACAGCACTTTTGCGCTATCTTCTGTGGCTTTCAAGGTGATCAGGTTTTGCTGTAAATTGCGCGCAACGTTTTTGTCTAACTCAATAAACGTAACGTGTTTAGCGTAGCGAGAAAGGGCCTCAAACCCTAAGCCTCCGCTGCCTGCAAATACGTCTAAGCAGCGGCTATCTTGGGTATATGCCATCAACCAATTGAACAAAGTTTCTTTGTTTCTATCTGTGGTTGGCCTTAAGCCTTGAACGTTCATCACCGGCAATTTACGCCCACGCCATTGCCCGCTGATAATACGAATTGCGCCATTGGCGGCTTGAGTCTTTTTTACGTCTCGCTTCATTTATAGTAGGAATGCTATCATTGCTGCAAAGTAACGTAAGTGTACTCAATTAATTCAACGATTTTCCAAGGATTTCTATTTAATATGTCCAAGTTTTTCGGTTGGCTCAAAAAAGACAAGCCCAAGTCAGAGCCACAAAATCCCCCTCAGAGCGCACCAGAAGAAGCCCAAGAAATACCGCAGCAAAGCGATGAAATCATCGACGAGCAAGTTGTCGAGCAAGAGCGTGCCCCTGATAATGTTGTGGAAACTGAGGTAGAAAACGCTTCTCATGCTCATCCTGCTGTGGAAGTAGAAAGCGCGGTAGATGAGCCGCCCCTTGCGGATAAACAGCCTCTTATGGGTGATAGCAGACAAACGACTGACATAGACGAATCCGCCTCCGTCTTGGCCTCTGAGCTGGAAGAAGCTGATGTTTCGACCTCACCTGTAATTGAAGAACCTGATGAAATTGAAGAAACAGCCGAAATTGAAGAAACAGCCGAAATTGAAGAACCTAGCGAGATAGTAGAAATCACCTCAGAGGTGCAAGAAACAGCGTTAGAATTAACACCTGAACCAGAGCCGACACGTGAGCCAGAGCCTGAGCCAGAATCAGAGAAACCAGCCAAAATGGGACTGTTTGCCAAGTTAAGACAGAGCTTGTCGCGTACCAAAGTTAACTTAGGTAGCGGTTTTGTCAGCTTGTTTCGTGGTAAAGCCATAGATGATGATTTATACGAAGAATTGGAAACACAGTTATTAGTCGCTGATGTGGGCATGGATACCACCAATAAAATCATTAAAAAATTGACTGATGGCGCGAAACGTAACCAATTAAAAGACGGCGATGCCTTGTATCAATTACTCAAGCAACAGATGAGCGAAATATTACAAGAAGTCAGTCAGCCACTTGTGCCTGAAGCAGATGAGGGCCCGTTTGTTATTTTGATGGTCGGGGTAAATGGCGTAGGTAAAACCACCACCATAGGTAAAATGGCTAAGCAATTTCAGTCACAGGGCAAAAAAGTGATGTTAGCCGCCGGCGATACCTTCAGAGCCGCTGCGGTTGAACAACTACAAGTATGGGGAGAGCGTAATAACATCCCAGTGATAGCGCAAAAAACTGGCTCTGATAGCGCGTCAGTAATTTATGATGCTCTTGAATCAGCGAAGGCTCGCAATGTGGATGTACTGATTGCTGACACCGCAGGGCGTCTGCAAAACAAAGAACATCTGATGGAAGAGCTGAAAAAAGTGTTGCGCGTTATGCGAAAAATTAATCCAAACGCACCTCACGAAGTCATGTTAACCCTAGATGCAGCGACGGGTCAGAACGCTGTTAGCCAAACTAAATTATTTAATCAGGCAGTGGGTCTGTCAGGCATCACGTTAACCAAGTTAGATGGCACCGCAAAAGGTGGGGTCATTTTCGCCTTAGCCGACCAATTTAAAATTCCTATTCGTTATATAGGTGTCGGCGAAGGGATTGACGATTTACGTCCATTTGCCAGTGATGAATTTGTGGAAGCACTCTTTGCTGAGAGCGGCACTGATGCGAATGCCCAAAGTAGTCAATAAGCCGAACGCACCAAGAGTGATGCTATGATCAAATTTCAGCAAGTCAGTAAAACCTACCCTGGAGGGCAACAAGCACTGCGCAAAGTTGACTTTCACATTGAGCCTGGTGAGATGGCTTTTCTCACCGGCCACTCCGGCGCGGGTAAAAGTACCTTGTTGAAACTGATCAGTTTGATGGAACGCCCTACTGTAGGAAAAGTGTTGATCAATGGTCATGACCTAAATCAAATCAGCCGTCGGCAAATTGCCTATATTCGCCGTGATATCGGTATGATATTTCAAAGCCATCAATTATTGATGGATAAAAGCGTGTTCGACAACGTCGCTTTGCCGCTCATTATTGAGGGCTATTCCCATAAAGAAACCAGCAAACGAGTACATGCGGCACTTGAAATGGTGGGCCTACGCGATAAAGTGAAAAACCTGCCTATTATGCTTTCTGGCGGTGAACAGCAGCGAGTCGGCATAGCCCGCGCTGTCGTGAACAAGCCGCCACTGTTGTTAGCAGATGAACCAACCGGTAATTTAGATCCAAAACTGTCGATGGAAATCATCCGCTTATTTGAAGATTTTAACCAAGCTGGGGTATCAGTCTTTATCGCAACTCATGATTTGGGCCTGATTGCTCGCATGAAATACCGCACACTGACCCTTAAAAATGGGCAAATGATCACCGATGGCCTATCTCAAGACTTTTAATCAGAGCGCTCATGCAGCTGAACACCAACTCAGCATTAACTGGCCGCACACACATAAGTGAGTTTGAAGAATGAGTTTATTATTTAAAGGGCGCTCTAGAGGCGCTCAACTAAGTCAAATTTCTATTCTTCAACGCATTCAAATGTTTTTTCTCAGCCATCTTCGCCAAGCGTTAGGTAGCTTAGGTGAAATGTGGCGTGCAGGGGCCGCTTCATTGATGACCATAGGCGTACTCGGATTAAGTATTACCTTACCCAGCACCCTATATATTCTGGTCAAAAATGCTGAGCAGATAAATGCCGGTTGGGATCAGGCTTCCGAAATATCGCTATTTTTAAAAGCTGAAACGTCCAAACAACATATTGACCAATTACTGACGCGCATTAATTCCTGGCCAGAGGTTAATAAAGTCACTTACATACCCGCAGATGACGCTCTAAACGAATTTAAGACACTTTCAGGCTTTGGTGATGCGATTGCGTATCTTGACAAGAACCCGTTACCTCCCGTGGTTTTAGTGGCCCCTACCGAAAAGCATGCTGGCCCTGCCGCCGCGCGTTTGCTACTCGATAAACTGCGTAACGAGCGAGAAGTCGATATCGGCAAGCTGGATTTAGAATGGTTACAACGATTAGACGCTATTCTCACGGTGGCCAAAGAGTTGGTCACTATGATCGCATTGTTGCTATTTTTAGCCGTGGTGTTGATTATAGGTAACACCATTAGGCTAAATATTTTAAGCAAAAAAGATGAAATTTTAGTGATGAAACTCGTGGGAGCCACTGACGCCTTTATTCAACGCCCCTTCATGTACACAGGCTTTTGGTACGGCTTATTAGGTGGATTGTTGGCCTGGTTTACTGTGATTTGCTTACTATGGTGGATGAGCTCAAGTGTTGAAGCTGTTAGTGCGCTTTATCAAAAGCAATTTACCCTCACAGGCGTTGATTTCAGCACCCTGCTGATTATGCTTTCTACATCTGTTGTATTGGGGCTTGTTGGCTCAATGATTTCCGTGAAGCGCCATGTGAGCGCAATTGAGCCTAAGTAATATTTGCCTGAGATATATCTCAGGCAAAAGGATGTAAGTCGCTGCAAAAGCAATTGGTAAACTACTAGAAACGAGTCGCTATACTTTTGATTCAGGAAAGTGTGGCGATACAGATTGACGCAAGCCGTTACCCCACACAATCGCCTGATTAAACATACTGTGCAGGCGCTTTTGGTCTATTTTCAGCAAGCCAGCAATGCGGATAACCTTGAGCCAATTAGCACTTTCAAATGCCTTCGCCAGCACCAAATAAATAGACAAATCATTTTGCCCACCACTTAATGCAAACTTTACGTCATCATCAATTGGCAATTGATTGAGCAAGGTATCCATATGTTGATCTAATATTGCATCCAACAATGAAAATAACCCCACTAAAAAGCCTACTGGTGGGTTATCACCTTTCTTCGATTCACGCGCCACCAAGTCACAAAACTTAGCCCGTACAAGAGATAAGTGTAATAACTCTATCGGTTTGTCATCATTAAGGTTCGCTAAAGCCAACAAGGCGACAAACTTCTTGAGCTCCACTTCGCCCATATAAGTTATAGCATGGCGTAATGACGTAATCTTGTAACGCTTGTTAACCATAGGGTTATTTACAAAGCGCAATAGCATATAAGACAAGCCAACATCGTGCTCTATCACAGAGTTAACGCGCTCTATGTCAAACGTTTCGCTTGAGCTCACGCCCATTAACTCGACTAAAGTTAGCTTTGAGGTGGGTAAATTCTGTTGTTTTATCGCCTCTGGTTTAGCGAAAAAATAGCCTTGGAAATAATCAAAACCCATGTCTCGATAAATTTCGAAATCTTGCTGGGTATCTATTTGCTCTGCAACCAATTTTACATTGGAATCTAGTAACCTAGGCATACTCTTAGCTATACCGTCATAGTCACTTTGCATGACATTCACCTTAACTATGTCGACGTAAGGTAAAAAATCATCCCATTTAGGATCGAGTTTATGATCATCTAACGCAATGGTAAAACCGGTATTTTTGACTTGCCGGCACACATCTAACAAAGCGTCGTGAGGTAATACGGTGTCGGATAGTTCAACAACCACATTTGACGGGTCAAGAACATCAGGTAAGCCATTGACTAATGTTTCTTTTTGGAAGTTGATAAACGACTTTTTATTGCAAGAAATGTCATCCAAACCTAGCGTAAGATAATGCTTAGCGATGAGCTTTTCGGTACGTTCATCGCGAGTGGCATCGGGAAAACAATTGTTTTTACCGTCTCGGAAAAGCAATTCGTAGGCAAATACATCACGTTTACGATCTAAAATAGGCTGACGAGCAATAAAGGCGAACATTTACATCCCTATGAAAACATTTTATTAAGACTATTTAGTCCAAAAGATATAACGCTTGGGGAGCGCTGCAAATTAATTTTAGTACCTTCGATGTACTTTCGTCGTTTTTTTGAACAAAGTCAGACTAACAGACTATTTTAAACCTTGTAAATACGACAAAGGATTGTTTTTACTTCAATAAAACAAAAAAAGATCAATATAGTCTATCAAATGTGATGAAAGACCAGCATATGTAATAGAATATTAATATTGCGAAGATAGTTCTTGCGTACAATGGTAACTGTTATTATGGTTGCATCATTCGTTGTTCATGAAGTATGAGCAACCCCCAAAAGTAGCGCAGTAAAACTTTTCAATTGATCTGGATCACAGAGATCTGTTTTTTGTATAATATATTACTGAAACATCAGTCGCTACATGAAATTTTTTCGCCTTTGAGTGGTCTATTACAATAAGCGTAAACTCAAAGCAGTTCTGGGATGGCAAAGTCATTGCATGGATCCTAGAACACAATGTTACACGAGGTGATTATGACTACAGATATGCGTGCATTAACGTTAACCGTTCCACAGACCGGTAGCATCGAAACTTATGTTCAAGCTGTTAGCAGCATTGACATGTTGTCCGCTGAAGAAGAGAAAGGTCTAGCAGAACGTTTACAACAGGAAGACGATTTATTAGCTGCAAGAAAGCTAATTATGTCTCATCTACGTTTTGTTGTGCATATTGCTAAATCTTATTCTGGCTACGGCTTACCTCAAGCGGATTTAATCCAAGAAGGTAACATTGGACTAATGAAAGCAGTGAGACGTTTCGACCCTACTGTAGGCGTTCGATTAGTGTCTTTTGCTGTACATTGGATAAAAGCAGAAATTCACGAATTTGTACTTCGTAACTGGCGTATAGTGAAAGTTGCGACCACCAAAGCGCAGCGTAAGTTATTCTTTAATCTACGTAAAAACAAAAAGCGTTTAGGTTGGTTTACCCATGCAGAAGTACAAAAGGTTGCAAGCGATCTTGGGGTAAGCGAGAAAGAAGTGCTACAGATGGAAGCTCGCATGAGTAGCCATGACCAAGCGTTTGACTTGTCTGCCGATGACGACGAAAGTGGCAGCTTCGCGCCAGTACAGTTTTTAGAAGATAAAAGCCCTGACGTTGAAACAGAAGTAGTAAATGCCGATTGGGATGCGACCGCATCACAAAAGCTTTACTCTGCGATAAAAACTCTTGATGAGCGTAGCCAACATATTATTCAGACGCGTTGGTTAAGTGATGATAAAACCACATTGCAAGATCTTGCAGATAAGTACCAAGTATCAGCAGAGCGTGTTCGTCAAATCGAAAAGAACGCTATGAAAAAATTACAGAGTGCGATGTCATAATCCACTCATTGATACCAAAGAAGCGCGTTTATTAACGCGCTTTTTTATTGCCTGTGAAATATTAAAGTGCCATTGCGCATTAATAACTGCTCCCTCAGAATTCATCCAGCGGTTATTAAACAAGGGGTCGCTTTGCCGTTATGGCCGTTGCCGCTCAAATAGTAAGAAAGCAGAGCAAAAGCCGCTGGGACATTCCTTTCAAGATGCATTAAATAGCACCGGCACGTTGCTGATAACAGCACCAGCGCGACTAAGGGCGAGCTTGCCGGCCCCCTTTAAGCAATAAGTAAATCGCAAATAAAGCCAGTGGGATATTCAACTGTAGCGCCGCTATGTTAAAGGCCGCAATACCCGATTTAGCGGTGTACGCAGCAACCAGTGCCAACAAAGATACTGCTAGCGCTTGCTTTAGTCTAACCACCCACAATTGTACATTTTGCTGTCGCGCTGCAATCGCTAGGGCCACCACTAAACCCAGCCAGATAAACAGGTCTAAGCGTACGTGAATGAATAAGTTAAGTAGCGCGCTTACGCTTAATATCAGCGGCGTGCCCCACACAAAGGTTGGCCACCATAGATTAATGACGTCCGTGGTTTTGCGTTTATTGAGCCAAATATTAATGCCTGTGGCTGATACCACCGTTAGCATCATACCCAGCACAAAATACAGTAACTTACTGGCATTCCCTGCAAACTCACCAAAGTGCAGACGATACATCGAATAAATCACTTGCTTGGCCGTTTCACCGTCGCGATATCCAGCCGTTTCGATAAAGTTACCTTGAACATCAAATCGATAATTTTCAGAATAAATAAGCCGGCCAGGTTGTTTCACGAAAAACTCAATAAACTGCCCTGGTGTATCTGGCTCGTGTACCGTTAAAAATAACGGGCTACCTTCAGGATTGTGCTGGCTTATATACTCCATTGCTCGGCCAATTTGCGGCCTTTGCAGAGGCTGCTCAAGCACTGGCTCAGGTGTAAATAGCTCGTCCATAACGGCTTGATTATCGCCGCCGTAAAACGCTTGTGACGCCAGCCCAATCAATACGGTTGTTAATCCGAAATAAGCTCCTGTTACGCCGATCATGATGTGAAACGGAGCTGCCCACACACTAAACCGATTATGCAAATCAATGTTTTCTTGCAGCCCTGTGCCACCGCGGCGAAAACGAAAAGCGTCTTTAATAATTCGAGGATGAGCAAGAAAGCCAGATAAAATAAGCGCGCACAACAATGCTCCAAACGCACTAACCACAATCATGCCGAAGCTTTTGGGCAGATGCAGATAGAGGTGCAAATCCACCAGCATTTTTGTCCAATTTGATTGCTCAACTTCGCCCAAGGAACCGTCTGGGTTCACAAAATGGGCAACATGGTCATTTTCAACCACCACCCGCGGAATGCCGGAACCTGGAAAGACCACATACATGTGCTCTGTTTCCTCAGGATAAGCAGCGACAAAGTTGTCGTAGGCTTTATCAATCGCCTGTATATCTACTTCTGTGGTTTCAGGTATTTGAGGTTGTTCCCATCGCTCTAACTCTTGATGGAATACCGCCAACGTACCTGACAAACAAATAATGTACATAAACGCACTGACAAATAGACCCAACCAAGCGTGGGCAGAGAGCGAACGTTTGCTGATGGATGGCGTGTTTACTGGGTTTGCGCTTTGATCTGAATTTTTCATAAATTAAACAAATAGATAAATGCTAGAAGCAAGTGAAACAAACGCACTAAACAGTAAAGGCGTACGTGTTTTCGAAGAAGCTAGATGCCAGAACGACAAGCCAGACCACACCAAAGGAATAATAATCACCCCAGCGGCTAATTGATTCGGCCTTTCAAGTGGCAGAAAATCAAGAGCAGCAATGACCAGCAAACTGCTGACCAACATCAATAAGATGAGGTGGTACACAATGTAGCCGCTATTTTTAAGCAGCTTTTTGCCGTTAAACTGAGTCTTTTTAAACTGCCTTTCGATGTGCTTGGGTGGCTGCGTTTTTTGGTCGCGAAGAATACCCAACCAGACATAAAGCGCGGGTAAACCAAGAGCAAACACAGTACCAAACTCGGGCCCTAAATCCATAACCAGTAATGGCACGGTAACGAATAAGCTAACCCACCCTGCTAGGGCGGCGAATTTATTATTTTGCTTCCAGCTGATATACAGCAGGTAGCTGCCTATTAAGCCTAGCGCTATTGCGAGTAACAGTATCATTGGGTTTCCGTCGTTTTTATTATAAGTAAACCTAGGGTATTGGCGGGCAAAAAGAGCGACTCAATGCGGCTAAAACGAAGAGCATCCTAGGCTAACAGAGTCTCACCAGCATCTATCGGATATGCGATATCCGATAGCATAACAAATGAACGCTTAGCGGCTATTTCATACACTGCAAAGCCAATAGCTTGAGCTAAAAGTTAATAATAATGATTCCTATTAGTACTGTAAAGTTGTTTCTTTTCACTATATTACGACGCTAAAAACACTATCTACCTTCGAAATCACTTAAATTAGCATGTAAATACAAATCATTATCATGTGCAATACTGTTTATGTATACTCCTTAGCTCGATTTTTCATATATTGATAACAACAGGAACCCACATGAAGCCGCACACCTTATTTAGCTTGTCTTTACTGACCCTTGCCATGCAAGCACACGCGCAGGACAAAACTGACACCCAAGAACAACAAGAAGTCAGCGAAGTAGAACACTTACTTATCTCTGGGGTACGTCAAGACAGAATTAGCGAAGGTGCCACCGGTTTAACTATGGATATCAGCGAAACGCCGCAATCCATTAGTGTTATCACCTCTGACCTAATGGCCAATTTCGCCACCTTTAACATCAACGACGCCTTGCGCTTAGCGACAGGCGTAACCGTTGAAGCATGGGAAACTAATCGTACTAACTACTCATCTCGTGGTTTCGAAATCAAAAACTCCCAAATTGACGGCGTAGGGCTACCCAATGATTGGGGCATAGTCACTGGTGCTATCGACGCATACGGCTACGAAAGCATCGAAGTCATTCGTGGTGCCAATGGTTTGTTAACCGGTGTGGGCAACGCATCAGGCACCATCAACTATGTGCGTAAACGCCCTACCAATGAAACAGCCGGCGAAGTGAGTGTTATTGCAGGCTCTTATGATTTCAAACGCATTCAAGGCGATTACAACACCTTACTTACCGAAGACGGCCGCTGGGCAGCACGTTTTGTTGTAGCCGCTGAAGATAAGAACTCCCATCTTGATGGTTTATCCGACGACTTAGGATACCTCTACGGTGTTGTTGATGGTCAGCTAACGGACCATTCCACCCTGACTGTCGGAATATCTCATCAAGACGCCAACACTGATGGCAACTTGTGGGGCGGCTTAGTATTTAATTACACAGACGGCACGCAAGCGAAGTGGGACGACAATGACACAACGTCTCAAGAATGGACCATGTGGGACACCATCAACACCAACGCATTTGTAGAGTTTACCCACCAAATTAACGATAGCTGGCGTCTGGATGTGAACTATCACAAACGCTATTTCGAAGAACAAGATAAGCTTTTTTATGCTTATGGCAGCATAGTCAAAGAGACCAATTTAGGACTTTACGGTTACCCTGGTCGCTATGACTCAGAAATTGATTCCGATTTAATTGAAGTAAAAACATCAGGATTTTTTACTGCGTTTGGCTTTGAACATGAAGCGACAATGGGTGTTAGCTATGCGCAAAGTACCGACACTATGTTTAACTACGCAACCGATCTTACCGAAGAAGCATGGGGCGCACTGCCCGCTTTCCCTTACGCCCTTAACACCATCACCGAGCCTGATTGGCAAGAGCGCACACTGTATTCAGAAATTAAGCAAAACCTAACCCGTATCTTCGGTTCAAGCAAAATTACCTTAAGCGACAACTTGTTTATGATCGCCGGTGTAAATGCCATTGATTTCGAGCGCAGTGGCGACAATAGCGGTACCACAATCGATAACAGCGAGAGTGAGTTAAGCCCTTATTTAGGCTTTACGTATGCCATAACCCAAGACATCAATGCCTACGCGAGTTATTCAGATATCTACCAGCCACAAGAACAATATGACATCACAGGGCAATACCTTGACCCTACTAAAGGTAAAAACACCGAAGCGGGCATAAAAGTACAATGGATGGATAAATCTCTTTTAACCACCTTTGCTTACTTCACTGCTGAACAAGAAAACCTTGCATCATATGCTGGCATTAACCCTGATAACGGTCAGTTTTACTACTATGGGGTTGATGTTGAATCGACTGGGTTTGAAGTTGAAGTCGCCGGGCAAGTTACCGAAAACCTTGATCTTGTTTTAGGCTATACCAACATCGAAATCGAAGATACTGACGGCCAAGATGCCAACACTTGGGCACCTCGTGACTACGTTAACTTTTCGATGAATTACTCTGTTCCTGCACTACCTGCCCTGAAAGTCGGTCTAAATGGTCGTTGGCAATCAAAAACCAAGAACACCGATTACAACGTAACGCAAGACAGCTACTTTTTACTCAATGCATACGCAAGCTATGACATTAGTGACAGTTTGACGCTAAAAGCAAACTTGAACAACGTAACAGACGAAAAGTACATTAGCAGCCTACATAGCTCGTTTTACTACGCAGCGCCTATCAATGGCGTAATCAGCGCGACTTACGCCTTTTAACACCAGGCACTATTTATAGCGTGCTAATCAACAGCAAAAAGGGCAAATTGAGTTTGCCCTTTTTGTTTTCTCGCTGCATATCGTTACACCTTTGCCATCGCTATCTGAATACACCTTAACGTAATCTGGTAGGTTGGATGAAAAGGCTGTTATTCAAAATGAGCGCCGAGTAAGTGAAAAAAGCCGCAGTTGCGGGCACTTATTAAGGTTATACCATTCCACGTTAATAAGTGATCACTCAGCGAGAGTTTATTAATGCGGATTGGTATTATTGAGGCGCTCCAATTATTTTGCTAGGCTTGAAGTCATGAAAATATCATTCATTCATATTACATCTATCAAGTGGTGGCGCTCACTCTGAGCGGCACAGAATTCGTACATTCTTTTGCTGCTGGACGGTAGCTAAGTTTGTATTTTCTTTATATCTCCAGTGGCATTTTTTATTTACCTAGAGATATATCATGAAAAATCAACTACCCACAAAACGAGAAACTATTCTTACTGGCGACAGAGCCACTGGCCCACTTCACTTAGGCCATTATGTTGGTTCGCTGAAGCAACGCGTATCCCTGCAAGACAAGCACGATCAAACAATCCTTGTCGCTGATATGCAAGGGCTGACAGACAACGCAAACAACCCTTCAAAGGTGTCATCCAATATACTAAACGTAGTAGCTGACTACTTGGCTGTTGGCATAGATCCAACGAAAACCACTATTTGCCTGCAATCTCAGCTACCAGCCCTTGCTGAGCTAACAATGTATTACAGCAACTTGGTCACTATCGCGAGACTTGAGCGTAATCCAACCGTGAAGAGTGAGATAAAAAGCAAAGGCTTTGAGCGCTCTGTTCCCGCAGGTTTCTTAACGTATCCGATCTCTCAAGCGGCAGACATCACGGCATTTAATGCTACATTGATTCCTGTTGGTGATGATCAACTGCCAATGCTTGAGCAAACGAATGAAATCGTCAGAAAGGTAAATTCGTTGGCAGGTAAGCCTGTGCTCAATGAATGTCGGCCATTACTAAGCCAAACGTCACGATTGCCAAGCACAGATGGCAAAAACAAAATGAGTAAGACAATGGGCAACGCCATTAACCTTGGCGCTTGCGAAAAAGAGCTAAGAGCTGCTGTGCGTAGTATGTACACTGACCAAAATCACCTGAGAGTTGAAGATCCAGGTCAAGTGGAAGGAAACATTGTCTTCACTTACCTAGATACTTTTCATCCAGATACAGAGTATGTCAGCCAACTTAAAGAACATTACCAACGTGGTGGTCTTGGTGACGGCGTGACAAAGAAGATCCTTGAGGAGTGCCTGCAAGAGTTATTGAAGCCAATCCGTGAGCGCAGGGAGCAGTACCTGAATGACAAATCACAGTTAATAGATATATTGCGCACGGGTAGTGAAATCTCTCGGCACAAGACGAACATCACTCTTCATAATGTAAAAGATATCTTTGGTTTGAATCCATTTTTCTAGTCAAAAACGACTGAGCTAGTTCGGCTAGCAAATGTACGCACATACCGACATCATGTGTACATTCTAACGAAGGCCTAAATGTAATTATTAAATAGAGATAAAGCCGAACGTCATGAGTTTAAGTCGCCTATCAGCTCAAGTTCAAACCTATTGGTAGCAACGTCACAGTTATATATGAGCTATTGCGCACTGCGTTGTTAACGCCAGCCCAAACGCAGCTCCCTTATGGCTTTGCTCTGTTTCGGACGGCTTGGCTCTGCTTCTGGCTTAACCTATAGCCCTGTTAACTAAGTCGTTTCCATCAAGGTAAATACATAGTGGCCGTCTTGGTTAGTATCTCGGCTGACTTGGTTGTCGAAATACAAATAGTTAAGGTGCGCGAGTGCTTCGGCAATGGCGAAGAACATATTGTGTTCGTTCAATTCCCGTTTAAATAACACAGGTAAACATTCTTTAATGGTTTTACCTTGGGCGCAGAACGCTTTTAAGTTGGCTAGATGCTCATAATGGTGCTCAATCAGTTCATCAACCCGTTTATGCAGCCCAATAAAAGGTTGTTTGTGTGATGGCAAAACCAGTGCGTCGCTGGGCAGGGTTTTAAACTGTGGCAAGGTATCTAGGTACATTTTTAAAGCGTTAGCGTTTGGCTCTGTGCTGTAAACACCTATGTTCGGGGTAATAATTGGCAATACATGGTCGCCTGAAATCAACACCTTAGTGGTAGGGTTAAACAAGCATACATGCTCTGGTGAGTGCCCCCGGCCAATCATAACGCGCCATTGATGCTCGCCTATGGTTAGTTCGTCACCTTCTTGTAAACGTTCATGATGCACAGGAATAGGCCGAATAACCTGCCCTACTCCTTTATTAGTTTTGCGCTTTTCACTGGCGCTGGCAACGTACTCAGGCGACATACCGCAGCGCACTAAATACTCATCATCTTGCCAGTCTGATGCGCCTCTGCTACCCGCGCTCATGGCTCTGCCCACAAAGTATTCAGAATGACTCATGTATAAAGGCGCGCGAAATCTATCGACTAAGTAGCCTGCCATACCAATATGATCTGGGTGCATGTGCGTCACAATGATTTTGGTTAAGGGCACATCCAGTTTGCTCAGTAAGCTATCCCATAACTGTTGGGTTTTACTTACCCCAATGCCAGTATCAATCAGTGCGTAACCTTTCTTGCCCTTGGCTCGGTCGTTGTCTTCAAGCAAATATAAGTTGATATGATCCAGCTCGAACGGCAGTGGCATGCGCAACCACAAAATACCTGGTGAGACTTGCTGCCACTCACCCGGCTCAGGCGCTTGTACATCAATAAAATCGATCGTCATTGGGCGTACTCCACAATTTTTATCATCCTATTACAATCAAGTTTTACCTCGATCACCACGCACAACGATGAATCATTAACTATCAAAGCCTTGAATAGCACACTATCGATTCAGCCCAGAAGATGAAATACTGAGGCCTGCGCAAATATAGCTGGCAGCACAACGGTATTGCCCCTCGTTCGACTGATTAAAAGTGGAGGTAACATTATGAAATTTTTAGTATTTTTGGGCACAGTGCGTGATAGCACACCGCCTCGTCCTGCTCGCCTTGGGCTGAGGGTCGCAAAGGCCTGTATGGCCTGTTTAGAAACGCGTTTTAATGAGCATGAATTTGAGCTAATTGATGCACTCGATTACCCACTTGAGCCTGTGTTCAAGCCTCATTTTGCCTACGCGAAAAGTAAAGCGCCAGCAGCGTTAAATGCTCTGGCTGAAAAAATTTCCGCCGCCGATGGCTTCATTATGCTAAGCCCTGAGTACAACCACACTGTGAGCCCAGCATTAACCAACTTACTCAACCATTTTGGTAGTTCATTGTTTTCTTATAAGCCTAGTGCCATTGTCACTTATTCTGCTGGGCAATGGGGCGGCATGCGCGCGGCTGTAAGTATGCGAACGTTTTTGTCTGAGCTTGGCTGCCTGCCGGTCTCAGCCATGATCCACGTCCCTAAAGCGCAAGATGTGTTTACCGAAGATGGCACGCCAGAATCAGGTGAAGATCAAGCGTCTTGGTTTGACTATTTTGCCCGTACATTTGGTCAATTGGCGTGGTGGGCCCAGGCCTGTAAAACACACAGTGAAAACGTAAACCCTCACGACATGCTCAAAACATTTAACACCACACCCGGTGAGCGAAATGCGCCTTAAATCAAAATCGCTGGACGTATTCTGACGGGGTCCTAATTAATGAAATTGGTATACCAGCCTGAGGATAAAATCACTCGACTAATTGAGAATTTTGACAAGAATTTGGCAAAAAAGAGTGTCAACAAGATAAAGTTCTCATCTGTAAACTGAACTGAATCATCATAATTCCAGTATAAGCACCTTAATTAAGAGTAAATTTTATATACTCAGGGAATATAGCCCATTTAAATATCTGAAAGAAATCAGTAAGCTATCTGAAGTGATACTGCTGCCAAGCAAGTGTCACTATTGAGTATTACTGTGAGAGCTCAGTTTTTATAAAGTTAACAACATTGAAATTCACCGTGTATTGACGCTAACTTATTCGAGACGAGCCCAAAATGTCCCCCAAAAATATTGATTTAGTTAACTTGCGCCAAACCTTGTTTGCGCTGTTAAAACCAGAACGTTCTTTTTTCGCGGTCGTTATCGCTTACAGTGTGGTCATTGGCCTGCTAACGTTGGCCGTTCCTATCGCGGTGCAAACCTTAATCAACACCATTGCCAATATAGCGTCAACGCGAGCCGTGATCACTCTGGCGATTGTTTTGTTCAGTACCTTGCTGCTTTCCGGGTGCTTCGCTGCCCTGCGCATGCGGGTCATGGAATATTACGAAAGGCGCATTTATGCTCGCCTAGTGGCTGATCTAAGTCTGCGCACTATATTAGCGCCCCATAGCTATTTTGAAGGCAGTCAAAACACCTCGATCACCCATCGTTACTTCGACATCATGACGCTGCAAAAAAATATTCCCAGTTTGATGATTGATGGCATTGCCCTGATTTTACAAATGATCGTTGGCTTTACCCTCGTTTCGTTTTACCACCCGTTTTTGCTCGCATTTAACTTGTGCGTAATTTTAATTATGTATGTGATTTGGCGGTTGTGGTCGACACAAGCCAAGGTAACAGCTGTGCATCTATCAGCGTCAAAATACTCCACAGCAAAATGGCTAAGCAACTTGGCGTCGGCCAATGACTTCGTAAAATCGTCTTCTCAGTTTGATTATGCCGGCCAGAAAACTGAGCGTTACGTATCAGAATATGTTGATAACCACTCTCGCCACTTTTCATTTACCTTTAAACAAGTCGTTATGTTCTTAGTGCTTTACGCGCTGGCTAGCTCTGCGTTGCTTGGCTTAGGCGGCTGGTTAGTAATAAGCGGGCAGTTGTCTATTGGGCAATTGGTGGCAGCAGAATTGATTATGGCGGCGGTATTTTTAGGCTTATCTCGCTTCAGTCACTATTTAAAACTCTATTACGAATTATATGGCACGGCAGACAAAATCGGTGGCGCTATCAATATGCCACAAGAAGCGCTAGAACAAACTCCCAAACCTGCCCCAGCCGGCGGCGCATTAGATTTCAACAATGTCGTTATTCGGCGCAAAGATGAGTCATGCCTGATCAATAAACACATCGCCCAAGGCGATAAATATTTTGTATCGACTCAGTCCAACTGGACTCAGCGCACCATAGTCAACTTGCTCAAGCGCTATGAAACCCCTTCATCTGGGTGGATAAACCTAGATAACAACGACTTATCTGATTACGACACTTACGATTTACGTCAAGCGGTGTTCGTATTAGATCGTTCACTGATTATTGAATGCACCATCGAAGAATACATACAAATGTGCGCGCCCGGTGTATCCACCAGCGATATCAACATTACCCTTGAAAAAGTGGGCTTAACGGAAGTGATTAGCGCGCTTCCGCAAAAACTAAAAACACCGATATCTCCAGTAGGAACACCGCTACAGCCCCTTGAATTTATATTGCTTAAATTAGTTGTAGTGATGCTTTCAAAACCCAAGGTGCTGGTGATTAATCAACATTTTGACGCGATACCCACCATCAGGCGCGAGCGTATTTTAGGGGTTATTCAAGATACCGACTTAACCGTTTTGTATTTCTCAAACGCCCCCACAACGGCCTTTTTTAATGGCACGATCGAGCTTGAAAGCAAGAAGGAGCCTCAACACAATGGGGCTAAACGTCAGGAGGTGAGCCAATGAGTAACGCACACACTGACTTTATGGGCGCGATGAAAACCTTAAACAGCTTAAAGGTACCCAGAACCCACAAAACGATTATCTGGCTGGTGATCACGTTAGTAATAGGCGCTGTTCTTTTACTTACGTTTACCCCTTGGGTACAAACAGCCTACGGTACTGGCTCGGTAAATTCCCCTGACCCGCTCTCGCGCATTCAACCTATCTCGGCGCTGCTCAATGGCCAAATTGAAACATGGCACGTCAGAGAGGGCGACCAGGTTAAAAAAGGCGAGCCCATCGTCACTTTAGTAGACGTAGACTCAGACCGTCTTGAAAAGCTACGCTCGCAGCAAGTTGCGGCCAACCAGCGCTATGTATCAAATAAGCTCTCTGTGCAAAATGCATTAAGTAACCTGTCACGGCAAAAAAAGTTACTGCAAGAAGGGCTGGTTTCCCAAAAAGAAGTGGAATCTGTCGAAATCGCATTAGAAAAACTCAAGGCCGAAGCGGCTAAAACAGAAGAAGATCTAGACACCTTAAAAATGAGCCTCGCCCGCCAAGAAACGCGCACTAAATTTGCCCCCGTAGACGGCACAGTCGTTAGGCTTCAGTCAGGCGGTAGTGCAACCTATGTCACAGCGGGCAGCATTTTAGGCTGGTTTGTACCCGCCAACGTTGAGCGCCAAATTAGTATCAAAATTAACGGTTTAGATGCCGCGCTTGCCACCAAAGGCAAGAAAGTGCGCATTCAGTTTGAAGGCTGGCCGACCTTTCAATTTAGCGGCTGGCCCGGTATGTCAGTGGGCACCTTTGAAGGCGTAGTATCCTTTGTTGAACCTGTTGCAGATCAGTTTGGTATGTTCACCGTATGGATTGCCCCAGTCAATACCACCGTTGCTTGGCCAGAGCATGAAAGCGCACGCTTGGGCAGCCGAGTTCGTGCCTGGATACTGCTAGAGGAAGTCAGGCTTGGCTACGAGTTATGGCGACAGCTTAACAACTTCCCACCTGTTCGCACCGACCAAACCGAAGGAGGCGCAAATTAATGTGCCGGCTCGTGGTTTATAGCTTACTACTATTTGGTTTTTGCCCATCATCGAGCGCCTTAACCTTGCAAGAATACTTATCGCAGGTGGCTAAAAACCACCCAGAAATATTGGCCATTGATGCCACCACAGGTCAATACCAAGCTGATATTCAATACGCTGACGGTGCTTATGATGCAAAGTTAGAGCACAACAGCTTTTATCGGGTAACAGGGTATTACGATGGGCTGCAGGCTGCGCAAAAATTCTCTAAACCCCTTGAAGCGTACAATGCTGAAATTTTCTCTGAATACCGTATTTCTGATGGCGACTTTCCAGTATACGAGCAGGAGTACGCCACCTTGTCTGGAGGCGAAGCCTCTGTCGGGGTAAAACTGTCGTTGCTACAGGGTAGAGAAACCGATAAAAATCGCACGGCCATGGCCAATGCACGGCTTAAATACAAAATGTGGAACGAAGAAGCAAAACTAGCCCAAAGTGAATTCTATTATTCAGCCATATTGGCCTATTTAGATTGGGCCGAAGCACTAAGTTACTACCATAAAATTGAGCAACTCGTCACGGTGAGCCTAAATCGACAAGCAGGCATTAAGACGCGAGTCGCAGAAGGGGACGTAGCCGAAATTGAGCTGCTTGAGTTTGAAACCAGATTATTAGAGCGCCAATCTGCATTGCTTGCTGCTGAGCGTAAGGTGCAAGGCAGCTTGCAAAAGTTACGCTACTACATGCACAGTGCGCATCTTCCAGATAGCCAAGCTATGCAGTCGATAAATGCGTCACAGATTGCATGGCCAAAGGCATTCAACGAAGCAATCATCACCGGCGGCCCGACAAAGCACCCGGCTTTGACCGCTAAAGCCCACGAGATGCAAGTACTAAAGCAAAAAATGCGCTTAGCAGAAGTGGCGCTACTACCCAAACTTGATATTGAAGCTAAAGTCGCAAGAGACATAGGTTCGGGCCCCACGTCTTTGCAAGACACTGAAACCAAGATAGGCCTGTATTTTTCGGTTCCGTTTGAACGCTCACAAGCGAAAGCGAAAAAGAGCAAAACACAGTTCGAAATAAGCGCCCTTGAGCAGAAAACCAACGCCCTACAACGCTCGATTGATGCTAAGTTACAAGAGCGCTTGGTTAACTTGTCTTATGCTAAGCGTTTACACAAGATGCAAGAACAGCAGGTTATTTTGTCTCGTAAGCTGTTTGAACAAGAACAGCGGCAGTTTGAATTCGGCTCGAGTGATTTTTTCATGTTAAATAATCGAGAAGCTGACGCATTTCAAGCAGAGTTAAAAGCCCTCACCGCACGTATCAATGTATACCGTGAAGCACTGGCCATCTTAAAAATAAATGCTGTGCTCGACCACGCTTTTATTCAGCAAACACTCACAGCTAGAGTGTTGAATACGGACAGCCAATCCGATTTTGAGACTATGCCTTAGCTCGCCAGAAACGCTTCCATTTTCGGTTTTACCAGCAACGTCATTATAGGTGAAAGCACCAAAGCGACCGGTAGTACCATTAAATAACTCGCCAAAAAGGCCTGACTAAACTGCTGCAGGTCGCCTAAACCGATATTACGGTAGGTGGTGCTAAGCGCCATGATAGCTTCCATACTAAGCGCCATACCAAAGCCAAAAATCAGGTTTTTATGTAAACTTGATAAGCGCACGAATACCGTTTCAACTACTTTATACCAATCCGCATTAATAAGTGACCTCCTCAGAATGCGTCCAGCGGTTTTTGATTAAGGCGTCGCTATGAAGTAATGGTTGTTCCCTTTCGAATAGTGAGAACGCAGAGCAAAAGCCGCTGGGGCATTCCTTGCAGGCGAGTTTTAAAAGGGCTTACACTGCGTTGCATGACTTCGAAAGAGAACAACTATTCATTCAGTCATGCGCCTTGTTTAAGCCCTTTTAAACTCTCGCTGAGTGACCACTTATTAACGTGGAATGGTATTATTCATTGCCCACATCACCGCCACACTCGTTGGGAAAATAACGCATACAGCTTGAACAAACGAAAGCGCCCATTGACGGGTAAACGCGTCGCTAAAGCCGATGTTCGAATACGTCATGACACCGGTGAAAGCACCACCGACTAGTGTGACCATAGCGGTCACGAGTAAAATCTTCTTTAACGTTTTTGACATAGCGCTCACCAAAATCTGACGAAAAGGGTTGGTTTTATAAACGCAAAGAATAAACCTATAGTTGACATTGTCAACTATAGGTTTGTGTACTTACTAACTTTAAACCACCCCTTGTTCAATCATTGCATCCGCTACCCGGCGAAACCCCGCTATATTAGCGCCTAATACCAAGTTGCCCTCGCAATCAAACTCTCTCGCTGTTTCATTGGCCGCGATAAATATATTCTTCATGATCTGTTTCAGGCGTTGGTCTACCTGTTCAAAGGTCCATGTTTGCATACTGGCGTTTTGCGCCATTTCTAACTGACTGGTCGCTACGCCTCCAGCATTCGCCGCCTTACTCGGACCATAAGCAATGCCTGCGCTTAAAAAGGCATTAACCGCATCATTAGTAGACGGCATATTCGCCCCTTCTGTCACTAAATGGCAGCCGTTTTCCAGCAACGTTTCGGCATCTTTTAGCGTCAGTTCATTTTGAGTCGCACAAGGAAAAGCAGCATCAGCTTGATAACGCCACACTGTGTGGCCGTCACTCGGATAATCAGCCACTGGGGTATGCACCGCATCTGGGTAGGTATTGAGATATTCGACTAGGTCACAGCGACGCCCTTCTTTAAGACGCTTGATTAACTTCAGGTCTATTCCGCTTTCGTGATAGAGCGTGCCGGATGAGTCACTGCAACTTATCGGGGTAGCGCCAAGCTGATACAGTTTCTCCATGGCATATATAGCCACGTTGCCAGCCCCCGACACCAAACAGCGCTTACCTTGTAAATTATCGCCACGCTCTTCAAGCATGTAATTCGCAAAATAGACGGCACCATAACCAGTGGCCTCTTTACGTGCCAGTGACCCACCCCAAAGTAAGCTTTTACCGGTCAGTACTCCTTCGTATTGGCCTGTTAAGCGTTTATATTGGCCAAACATGTAGCCAATTTCTCTGGCTCCCACGCCTATGTCGCCCGCAGGTACATCGCACCTAGCGCCTATATGTCGGTAAAGCTCATTCATAAAAGATTGACAAAAACGCATGATCTCAGCATCCGAGCGCCCCTTGGGATCAAAGTTAGCCCCTCCTTTAGCTCCGCCGATAGGCAGTTCTGTTAACGCATTTTTAAATATCTGCTCAAAGCCGAGAAACTTCATAATCCCTGCGTTTACCGAAGGGTGAAAACGTAAACCTCCTTTGTAGGGGCCTAGTGCTGAATTGAATTCAACCCGATACCCTTTGTTCACTTGAATGTTGCCCTGATCATCTACCCATGGGACGCGAAACATGATTTGCCGCTCAGGCTCAACAATACGCTGAATAATCGCTTGCTGTTGATAACGCTGGTTCTTTTCAAGCAATGGCTCAAGCGAGTTTAATACCTCTTCAACTGCCTGATAAAACTCCGTTTGTGCCGGACTACTGCGCTTCAAATCCGCTATCGTTTGCTCAATATATGTCATCAATTACCCTCTTTGTTTCGCTTAGGTTGCTTGCTTTAACGTTTGTTACTTTCGACATTGATAATTTCCACGGATTGCTCACCGCGTTGAGTTTGCCATGTAATACACTGTCCTGTGCTAAGACCAATTAGGGCTGAGCCTATGGGGGCAAACACCGAGATACTATCTTCATACTTAATGGTGTCATGTGGCAGACACAAGGTTTTGGTAAATATTTTCTGGCTGTCTAGGATTTTGAAAGTGACCTTACTGCCAATTGCGACAACGTTTTCTGGTAAGTCTTTACAGGCGACTATGCTCGCTCGGTCTAACTCGTTTTCAATCGCTCGCACAGTATCTGCAGGTAATTTAGCGCGCTCCAGTTGGTATTCGAGTTCGGCTAAATCGGCAGTTGAAATAATAATATTGGGTTGCATCTTCGTAACCTCTGTTCTTTTGTTTTACAAAAAGAAGCTCTTGAGAGCCTCTGACTTTAACTGATTAGTTTTATTTCGATTTGCAGCTTCAACACGTTCTTTAAAAGGGTAAATAAACCCGCTTTTAAAACGTCAATTCAGGTAGATAACACACGGTTTTTAAGGGTCTAAAAACACCCATAACAACGGCTGATTTTCCAACCGTACTGCTAACAAAAACAAAGGAATAAACAGGGGAAATCTGCCGAGCGTAAGGACTACGCTCGGCTTAATTTGGTAAGGTGAGTAAGCTACTCTTTATGAAGTTGATGTCGCTATTTTTGAACATTCTTTTTTGAAAGTTATCTTTGAGCATTATTTTTTTCGAGCATTACGCCCACAAGGTATGAGGCTGATAATAGCTCGCACAAAATATAATTCAATAGAAAAGAATGCGGTATATTTTTAACTCCGTATTAGGTGGCGCCAAATTGGCATACTCCTCACTGACTTCGCCACACGATGCTCTAAGTCACGAGAAAGACTGTGCCCCGAGTCATTGGAGGCTTAATACAGAAAATATCAATGCAGAGCCTCCAAGACAGCTAGCCCTAGCATCATTGAGCCCGAGCACTATTGAGCAATAAGATGGCTCACGGTTTCTTCAAGGCTCTCATAACCAGTGGACTCAACAAATCCCAATGAAAAGCGCCGCGGTGTGTTAAGGAATTTATCTTTGTTGCTGCGCCCAAACCCTAGTACCGTCATGTAAGGGCGACTAACGTAATTGTCAGGGTGCTTATCTTCTGACTGCTCGGGCGCTAGCTGCTCTGCGCCGCGTTGAAGGTCATCTTCATGATGAAGTAAATACAACATACGCGGAGATTTCGCATCACCAAAGGCAAACCACTCTGGGCTGGGTAAATCACCAATAAATGATTCATTAATGGGGTGACGCTGCTTATCGGCTGAGTTATACCAAAAGTCACTTTGGTCCATCAACCCACCTGGAACACCTTCATATTGCACCCAGTAATGATAACCAGGGCTCACTTTCGTCATAGTAAAGTCGCATCTGTCTGGGTAAAAATCCCAGTTCGCTTGCCACTGACCATTGCCCGAGGTGAAAACAATTTGAACATGCTCAGGGGTTTCTATCGTCACCCGAGACGTGGAGGGCTCTGTACCTGCATTCATCGCATGAAAATAACTGCCATCTTGTTTATGAATTGCATTAGGAAAGCCGCGGTATTCCCCCTTCCAGCCTGAGCCCGCGACATTATGAAAGCCTATCCAATCAACACCATCTGTGTCGAGCATACTGGATAAGCCCCCGCCTTCTTTTTCAAGATAAAAAATCGCGTTTGAGATAGTCACAATATAAGTACTAAGGCCACCTGCGGATTCATCAACACCATGGCGTAAGTGCACCGCTTTAGTCTCATCGTTGCCTGTCGCTTTAATGTCACTCGCGTTTTGTTCAGCTTTTTGGCTAACAGCGCCCTTTTCAGGCACAGCGTGGCAACCCAGATTTAGCATTGCTGCTATTAGCAGAATAAAAAACCGATTTACTCTGCTAACAGTGAAGCCTTTATGCGCTAACTTGTTTACCCATGGCGCTTTTGAACCCTTTCTTTCATTTACACAACTTGTGTCAATCATTGCTTAGCGCCCTTCTTCTGGGTTGAAACGCTCGCTAGCTTGGCTTTTTTCTAGCGTGGCCGTTTCTGATTGAGCATTTATAAGAGGGATATTTTTAGGCTTGGCACTATTTTTAAGCAAATATCCCATCAGTAATATAGTGCTTGCACATAAACCGAAGACCAAACGCCCCCACATAGGGTTAGGTATAAGCATCATCACGAATACGCCCGCCCCCATGTACATCACCATTGAGCCCAACTTATGACGTTGCTGTTTGTCATATTCATCTTGCTCGAAATCGGCAATTACTGGGGTTTCAAGATCCCTAAAGAAGCTATCTGTGCCGGCTTTATGGTCATCTCGGGCCTCTTTGTAGAACAAGGACGTTGAACAAAAGAAACCAGCGGTAATCACTAAGTGCGCGGCGATGGTGATCATCAAGTTCACGTCAATCGACTCCCGTCGCGTAAGTGCTTGCTCTAGCCCTATCCCATTAGCAAAAACCTCTGGTGTAAGCACATTCGCAGTCAACCAAGATACACACATACCTATTATCACTGTCACCCAAGGTGCCCAGTTGGGGGTTTTCTTGATAAACAAACCAAATATCAGCGGTACCAGTAAAGGTACTTGCACCATCACAGAAACGCTCATCATCAACTCAAACAAGCTGAGCTCTTTGAGTGATTTAAAGAACAAGGCCACCACAATAACCAGCACCCCGCTGATAAAGCTCACCCAGCGGCTGACATTAAGTAGCTGTTTATCGCTCACGTTCTTGTTCTTTTTAAGTAACAACGGCTGATAAATACTGCGCACAAAAATACCGGCGTTTTTATTCAGCGCTGAATCCATGGACGACATGGTCGCCGCGAATAGCCCAGCTAATAATAATCCCACCGTGCCAATCGGCATGGCATTGCGGGTAAATACCAGGTACACGGCGTCAGCGGCTTTGTTGCCTAACTCAGGGTAAGACGCCGCCGCATCAGGGTATAAAATGGCGGACGCCCAAGGCGGTATGAACCACACTATGCTACCAACACCCATCAATACCATGGCGAGCAACGCTGCCTTGCGCGCATTGTCGGAGTCTTTAGCGTTTAAGAATCGAAACGCATCATGCATATTCATGATGGTGATCATTTGTTTGGCTAGAAAGAAGATAAACGTACCGACTAAGATCACCCCGTAATTCATGTCTGGGCCCATGACAAAATCGGTCGGGAAGTTTTGCACAAGCTCAACTGGGCCGCCCACCATCACCAACGCAACAATGGCACATGCAACAGAAATCACTGCCACAATAAGGGTTTGCACAAAGTCAGAGGCAACAACTCCCCAAGCGCCTGATAACACAGAAACAAACACCACGGTAAGCCCAGTCACGATAATGGTTAGGGTAATATCTGCTTCAAATACCGCGCTGGCGAACACCCCTAAGGCGTTCAGCCAAACCCCAGCATTGATAAAGCTAAAAACAATTAACGCCCAAGAAAAGAACTGCTCGTTTTGACTGCCAAAGCGCCGTTTTATACCTTCTGTTGGCGTATCTACCCGCATTTGGCGAAAGCGAGCTGAGAAATAAGCCCAACCGCAGAAGTAAGCAAAGGTGTTAGCAAAGAACACCAAACTAATGGCAAAGCCGTCTGTGTAGGCTTTACCCGCTGCACCGGTAAAGGTCCAAGCGGAAAATTGCGCCATAAACGCAGTTGAGCCGACCATCCACCACAGCATGCGGCCACCACCACGAAAGTAATCACTGGTGGAGTTTTTCGCCATATTTTTAAAGGCAAAACCGATGCCTAAAATCAGTATGAAATAACCCGCGATAACCAAGTATTCATAAAACATGGGATTGCCTTTTATTGAAGGTGACTAACGTCAACCCAATTATCATTTTCGCGAATAATATCAATTAGTTGCTGATATTGAGCCCCTTCTTTAAAGGTCTGATATGGTGCGACTTTTTCTCCTCTAATATCATTAACCAACTCACGAATAAGGTAGCGCCAGTTACGCTCGGTGTCGCCTTCACCATGCGGGGTGTTATCAACGATATCGTCCGGTAACGGCAGTCGAGTCCATTGGTTATTTGAATCATAGAAATACAAGGGGCCGCTGCCATAATGGCCTTTGATGTATATAGCGCCCTTGCTGCCGTAAATAGCAATATGATCTTCGTTGAAGCGCGGATGCAAGCCGCCATGTTTAAACAACACAGACACTGGCTTTTCAGCCAACTCAGATTCGAGTTTCGCCAGAACGGTATATGACCATTCCACATTTGATTCTCCCCATTTTAGTTCTGGGTCTTTGAGATCATCAGGAATAAAGTCCCGGCGCTTTTTGAAGTTATGTACGCCTTCCACTATCGGCGCTCGGCCTAGATCATCGCGCACCTCGCCCATAATCGACAAAATCTTCTCACCGATAATCGAGGTAACAATCGACAACTTGTGGGTAAAGTTGTTATTTAAACGCCCACCGCCGTCTTCTTTGCGGTGTGACCAACCAAATGGGATATCTCGCTCTAAGTTAAAATGCGATATGCATTCCACTTCTAGCGGTTCACCAATTGCTCCAGCTGCCACTATACGCTTAGCGTAAATAACGTCAGGCATATATCTAAAGCTGGCAGCAAAGGCAGTTTTTACCTTCTTGGCAACGGCTAAGTCGTGCAACTTCTTAGCCGACTCGCCAGTCGCGGTTAAAGGCTTATCACTAAACACATGGCATCCAAACTCTATGGCTTGGGTAATCGCCTCTTCGTGGGCGCCGCCAGGTGTGGCAATCGACACCACATCAGGCTTGCATTGCTCTAACGCTTGCTGCCAATCTGTTCCGGCGAACGGTATCTCCATGTCTTTGGCGACTTGCTCTACCACGCTTTGCGTTCTGCCAACGATACCCACCACTTCAGCACCCACAGACCTATACGCCTCTGCGTGCCCTTGCCCAGCGAAACCTGTGCCTTGAATCAATACTTTTATACTTTTACTCATGCTTTTTATCTCTACTTATCAAAGACTAAATTCATAATCAAAAATGCCGAATTACCAGTTCCACACAGTGCCATCTTCAAGTCGACTCACGGGCAAATAGGAACGTTTATAGGGGTATTCTTTCGCGGCTTCTTCGTCAAACTCGACACCTAAACCTGGCGCTTCACTGACATTGGCCAAGCCATCTTTCACTTCAACTGTGTGCTTAAAAATTCGCTTAGAGTGCTCATTGCCAAAGCCGACAAACTCTTGAATACCGAAATTAGGCGCCCACAAATTCAAATGCATGTGGGCGGCAAAGCACACAGGGGAAAGATCCGGCGCACCGTGTGGCGCAGTTTTCACGTTATAAACACTGGCAAAGTCAGCAATACGCCGCAAAGGTGTAATGCCCCCGGCGTGGGTGGCCGCAACGCGAATGTAATCAATAAGCTGATTTTGAATAAGATCTTTGCAGTCCCAAATGGTGTTGTAGGTTTCACCTATGGCCAGCGGCGTGGTGGTATGTTGGCGGATCACCTTGTAGCTGTCTTGGTTTTCAGCGATAGAGGCATCTTCCAAAAACAGTAAATTGTACGGTTCCAGCAGCTTGCCTAAACGGGCTGACTCGATGGGTGTTAAGCGGCTGTGCACATCATGCAGCAGGTGTACGTCATTGCCGAAGCGCTCTCTGGCTTGCTTGAATAAATCTACCACCATATTGAAGTACTTTTGGGTTGACCAGTCTTCTTCTGGCGGCAAAGGGCGGCTACCCTGCAACTCAAAATAATCTGCTTTGTCACCAAGCACGCCGTAAGTCACATTCAAACCGGGCACTGCGCATTGCAAACGCACTGCTTTAAAACCTTGAGCGATATGCTCAGCGGTTTTATCTAGGGTATCTTCTATGGTTTCACCACTGGCGTGAGCGTATAGGGTAACGCCGCGTCGGCTTCTGCCGCCTAACAACTGATACACTGGCATATTGGCCGCTTTACCTTTTATATCCCACAAAGCCATATCAATCGCCGCGATGGCAGCCATATTCACCGCGCCCTTACGCCAATAAACACCCCTGTAAAGATATTGCCAAATATCTTCGATGTTATGGGCGTCTCTACCAATTAAGCACGGCGCTACATGCTCTTCTAAGTACGCAACCACTGCCATTTCACGACCATTAAGTGTTGCATCACCAATACCGTATATCCCTTCATCCGTCATCACCTTAACGGTGACAAAGTTCCGGCCGGGATTACAAACAAATACTTTCACCTGTGTAATTTTCAACTGACGCCCTCTTGATCTAGTTATTCTATAAACCACTTTTTGCATACCGTTTGGCTGATCAAATTGTGTATTACAAAATCAACTAAACCGGTTTAGTTGAACAAGTTAGCATAATCTTGCACTATGTCAACATAGCGCTATTTAACCTAATCGTAGAAAATTCCCCATGGCAAAAGTTAGACTAATCGATGTTGCTCAACTTGCTTCAGTATCAAAAAGCACGGTATCTCAATACCTTAACGGCCGTTTTGACTATATGTCGAAAGAGACTCAAATACGTATTCGAGCTGCAATTAAAGAATTAGATTATGTGCCCAACCCCATTGCCAGAAATCTAAAGGCCGATAAAACCAAAACGATAGGCGTGATAGTGCGTGATATAACGGGTTTTGACACCAGCAGAACGATTCGCGGAGTAGACGATTTTTGCAAAAATAATGATTATAACGCACTAATTTACAACACAGATTTCGACCCAGAAATCGAAGCAAAATCGCTCGAAGCCCTTTATCAAATGCGGGTAGACGGCATTATCATCGCGTCTTCAGGTAAGAATAATCAGCTCATTGCACAGTACATCCAAAAAGGCATGCCGATTGTACACTTTCAGTTAGAGCATGATGGCAGTGAGAAAAACCTCATTTTGTCTGATTATCGCCAGGCCGCGTTTGATGCCACAGAATATCTGATTAATCTTGGGCACAAGCGGATCTGTTTTATGACGCAAGACTTCAAAAACGTAAAATCGAGAAATGAGCGCTATTTAGGGTACGTGTCAGCACTAGATAAACATAATATCAGCCTAGAACCAGCGCTGATTCAGTACTGGCAAAGAGAAACTGGTTTTGCGCAATCGCCAAAAAGTATTATTGAATCAGCGGTCGCACCAACCGCATTTTTCACCCAACATTTAGCGATTACCACCGAGCTGCTAACCCACTTAAACCAAGAGAACATAACGATCCCAGACGACGTATCACTGATAGGTTTCGACGATATCCCCATGGCTGAATTCTTCAAAGTCCCTGTAACGGTTATCAAGCAAGAACCCTACGTCATTGGTAAAGAAGCCGCCAAACTACTACTAGAAAATATAAACGACAAAGACAGGCACTCGCAAAAAATCATGATCTCCTGCTCAATAACCAAAAGGCAATCCTGCGCGGCACCTAAAAATAGCTGAACAAAACCCACTCCGCAGCGCAGAAAAAGCACACAACCAAAACACCAAACTAAAGCCGCACCATCACTAAACCGATTTACTAATTTATTTATTATTTCCTTATCAAGACACCCATAACAATTCCCTTATCGGGACACCCATGACAATTCCCTTGTCGGGACACCCATGATAATTCCCTTATCGGGACACCCATGATAATTCCCTTATCGGGACACCCATGATAATTCCCTTATCG
>OJGO01000018.1_pt1 | contig 144723 bp, 111 predicted proteins | sample 1594871 | NCBI WGS metagenome assembly OJGO01 (sample SAMN05416798, study PRJEB24817) | seawater metagenome | isolation source: Sea water | place: Canada:Atlantic | collected 2013-07 | reverse complement strand
TTTGGCTTTTTCGTGACTGAGGCATAACAGTCGACTCAATAAAATGGAACACGCAACAAGTGTAGTTGAGGGATGAAAATTAACCATTTTTATAATGGGTGTCTCGGTTTTTGAGCCATATTTAACATGGGTGTCCTGATTACATGGGTGTCCTGATTACATCTGATTATCTAGATTTTTGTTTTGGGTTTGCTGATATTCGTTACGTGGAGGTTGTTGGGGGGAGTGGGTGTGAAAGTACTTTATTGGGTATGGCTTTGTGCGTGCAATTGCTTTTTGTCAAATACTCCAGAGCTAATTTGAGCAATGATTGACTTGCCTTCTGACACAAACTAAATTTGTCCGTACAAATTATTTGCGTCGAGGTAGCTAATGACCACTCTAGTCGTGTTGTTTAATCTTAAAGCCGGTGTTGATGAAAATGTTTATCAGCAATGGGCCACCCAAACAGATATTCCTACTGCAGGAGCCCTCAAGTCTGTTGATTCTTTTGAGGTGCTAAAAGCACAAGGGTTGCTGATGAGCGAAGCAACTCCGCCTTACCAATATATCGAGTTGATCAAGGTCAATGATATGGATCAGTTTGGCCAGGATGTGGCTACTGAAGCCATGCAAAAGGTCGCCAGTGAATTTCAGCAATTTGCTGATAATCCGCTGTTTATTTTGACCTCAACGCTTTAGGGGATCCCATGTCTCAATATCCTGAGTTAAATGGCAAGGTCGCGGTTATTACCGGGGCAGGTCGTCAAGCAGGCCTCGGTGAAGCGATGGCTAAGCGATTAGCTGCCGAAGGTTGTAAGGTCGTGCTGACTGACATAGGCCAATCCGTCAACGAACACACCCCAGACAGTGCCATCGGGCACAGTGATGAAATGAATCAGATTGTCGCTGAGATCAAGCAAGCAGGCGGTGAAGCCAGCGCTTTTGTGTGTAACGTATTAAACGAAAAAGACGTTCAAGACACCGTCGATTTTGCCGTTCAAACCTACGGATCGCTGGACATCTGGGTGAATAACGCAGGCATTGGCTACTTGATGAAATCTATTCTTGATATGCAAGTTGATGAATGGGATGCGGTGCTAGGCGTTAACCTGCGTGGCACCTTCCTTGGCATTAAATACGCAGCTGAACAAATGGTTAAGCAGGGCAAGGGCGGTAAAATTGTTAATATTGGCTCACAGGCCTCTAAATCTGCCTTTGGGCATGCTTCTGCGTATACCACTTCGAAACATGGCATGAATGGCTTGACCCGCGTAGCGGCGATTGAGCTAGGTAGCCACAAAATCAACGTCAATGAAATTTGCCCAAATCATGTCACAACAGGTTTAGGTGCATGGCAAAACGCACACTTTTCTGAAGTAACCGGTAAGGGTTATGAGCAGTACATGCAAGACATGCGAGACCGCATTCCTTTAGGGCGGCCGGGCTTGCAAGAAGACACGGCCAAAGCCTGCGCATTTCTATGTTCAGACCAAGCCAGTTACATCACGGGCGAATGCATGAACGTGTCCGGTGGCGAAGAATATCACTAGTCGTTAAAGCGCCCGTAAAGCAGAAATGTCCAAGAAAAAGCATGAAAGAAGATAAGAGAGCAATTTAATGTCAGATTTTAAATGGCCAAAAGACAAACGACTCGCCATGTCCATCGTGGTGAATGTAGAAGAAGGCTCTGAGTACAGTGTTAAAGAGGGTGACAAAGGCATGGAGCCAGTGGACGAGCTGCAAGTGCATCTTAAGAAGCCCATGCGCAATTACGGAAACGAGTCGAATTATCAATACGGCATTAATGAGGGTGCTCCGCGCATCATTAAGTTGCTCGACAAGTATCAAACGCCAGCCACTTGGACTGCCGCAGCGCTGAGCTTAGAACGCGCGCCGCAAATAGCACAAGCGATACGCCGCAGGAATGACGAAACTTGCTCTCACGGTTATCGCTGGGTATTTCAGTTTCGTATGGATGAAAACGAAGAACGTCAGTTTATCAAAGACGCTGTCACCAGCATTGAAAAAACCACAGGTAAGCGCCCTTTAGGTTGGTTATCACGCTATTTACTGACTGAAAATACTCGGCGCATTTTGCAAGAAGAAGGCTTCCTGTATCACATGGATGATTACAGCGCCGATGCGCCTTTTTGGGATGCAGTGCAAGGTTCAAAAGAGCCCATGGTGATCGTGCCATACGCACTAGATTCAAATGATATGAAAATGTGGGTAGCGCCTTCGTTAACGCCAGATGCGTGGCTTAAATACGCTATTGATACCTTTGACGTGCTTTACGAGGAAGGTGCAGAGCAACCCAGAATGATGAGCTTGGGTTTGCATCTACGCATTATTGGACGCCCAGGGCGCATAGGTGCGCTTGAAGCGTTCTTAAAATATGTCAGCGAAAAGCCCGGCGTGTGGTTCGCAACACGCCAACAAATAGCTGAAACCTTTCAACAGCAGGTGCCCGCGCCAGATATTACACCCACTGATGGGAAGGGAGCGTAGTCATGAACGACGTTTTACGCTCTTTGTTGTTTGTGCCAGGTTCTCGCCCTGAGCGCTTTGAAAAAGCCTTAGGGGCAGGTGCTGATTTAGTCTGCATTGATTTAGAAGATGCTGTGCTACCGAATGACAAAGATTCAGCACGTGACGCCGTTTTAAAGTGCGTACAACAAACGCAATCGCTTTGCGTGCGCATTAACCCCGTCGGCAGTGAAGCGGGAGAGAACGACCTACAGGCTTTTGCCAATGCGCCTTTAGCACCTGAAGTAGTGATGCTAGCTAAATGTGAATCAGCAGAAGATGTGTTGCATGCACAGAGTGTTATTGGCAACCCAAATACACGCTTTTTGCCCCTCATTGAAACGTTAAAAGGGGTTGAAAATGCCTACCAGATAGCCAGCGCCAGTAAGCAGGTCGAGCACATCATGTTTGGCGGGGCGGATATGGCAGCAGAGCTACGCTGTGATTTTAGCTATCAGCCCTTGCTATTCGTGCGTAGCCAGTTGGTATTCGCCGCTGCGAAGGCCAATGTAGGCCTTATCGATGTGCCCTTTGTCGACATAAAAGACCAAGCGGGGCTGGCAGCTGAAACCAGCAAAGTGAAGGCCCTTGGGTTTAGCGCTAAAGCGGCGATCCATCCTTGTCAGATTCACACTATTCACCACACCTTTATGCCCAGCGAAGCGCAAGTAGCTTACGCCAAAGAAGTGATGGCGGCCGTCGATGGCCCTGATGCGGGTGTAGTGGTGGTAAACAATAAAATGGTCGATAGGCCGATAATTTTGGCCTGTCAACGAACGCTAGCGTTAGTTAATAGCGCGTCTTCAAATTGATAACCGAGAGAGAAAACTAATGGTACAGAATGTAAAAAAAGTCGGCGAAAACCGTTATCGCGAAACGTTCGGCAGATGTTTTGAAGAGTTTACCGTCGGAGACACCTACGAGCACCGTCCAGGTCGCACAATTACCAAAACAGACAACACCTGGTTTACTTTGTTAACCATGAATACCCACCCAATGCACTTTGACGACGAGTACGCCAAAGCCAGTGAATTTGGTAAATGTATCGTTTGCTCACCTTTCACCGTTGCTTTGATGGTGGGAATGAGCGTCACTGATGTCAGCCAAAAAGCGATTGCAAATTTGGGCTGGGAAGACATCAAAATGACCTACCCACTGTTTGAAGACGACACCTTGTATGCTGAGTCAAAAGTGCTGGACAAGCGCGAGTCTAAATCGCGTCCAGGTGCAGGCATAGTGACCGTGGAAACACTGGGCTTTAATCAGGATGGCAAGCAAGTGTGTAGCTTTGTGCGCAAAATGCTTATTGCCAAACAAGGACACTCTGTAGAAGAGAAAGTTAACTATTAATCGGTAGATAATCAGTAGAGGTTTGCTATGTCTGAAGCATGGTCAAAAGAAGATGAGTTAGGGATCATAGACATGATCGACAAATGGGTAGAAAACGATGTTCGACCCATTGCCAAAGAGCATGATCAACAAGATAAATATCCTCATGCGCTTGCTGAGCAAATGAAAGAGTTGGGTCTATTTGGTGCCACCATAGGCCAGGAGTTCTGTGGCCTTGGATTACCCGCATCTATTTACGCCAAAATCGTGATGAAGGTGGCCTCTGCATGGATGGCCCCAAGTGGCATCTTCAATTCGCATTTAATTCAAGCCTCAGCGATTGAACGTTGCGGTACCCAAGCGCAAAAAGAGCGGTTTTTACCGCGCATGGCAACAGGTGAACTACGCGGTGGCGTCGCGTTGACCGAGCCTAATGCTGGCACCGACTTACAAGCCATTCGCACCACCGCAGTGAAAGATGGCGATGAATACATTATTAATGGCGCAAAAACCTGGATTACCAATTCGTTAAATGGCAATTCATTAGCTGTATTGGTGAAAACAGATCTCGACGCTGTGCCAGCCCACAAGGGCACCAGCATGTTTATCGTGGAAACCAAAGACGCACAAGGCAATTTCAAACCTGGGATCACAGTCTCAAAAATGACCAAGCTAGGTTATCGCTCAATTGATACCTGCGAAGTGGTGTTTGAAAACGTACGAGTGCCCGCTGCCAATTTAGTCGGCGAAAAAGAAGGTTCTGGCTTTAAACACGCCATTGGAGGCCTAGAGCTCGGTCGCATTAACGTTGCTGCACGCGGCGCTGGTATTGCTCAGGGAGCAACGGAGTTAGCAGTGCGCTACGCCCAAGAACGTGAAACATTTGGTAAGGCGATATGCCAGCATCAGGCTATTCAACTCAAATTAGGCGAAATGGCCACTCAGGTTGAAGCAGCTCGCTTGTTAATAGAGCAAGCGGCGACAAAGTATGACGCTAACGAACGCTGCGATATGGAAGCAGGCATGGCGAAATACTTTGGCTCAGAAGCTGGTGTGTTTTGTGCCAACGAAGCCATGCGTATCTTTGGCGGCTACAGCTACTCAGTAGAGTACGACATTGAGCGCTACTACCGAGATGCCATGTTGATGTGTATCGGTGAAGGCACGAACGAAATGCAGCGCATCATTATTGCTAAGCAATTAATCGATAAAAACAAAATTTAGAGATTTTCATTGCGCCATGATGAACACGGGCAAGTTCGCGTGATTATTTGGCGCATTACAACAGGACACAAGCATGACACAACTCCCTCTTGATGGTGTGAGGATCATCGCCGTTGAACAATACGGTGCAGGTCCATACGGCTCTATGTATTTGGCTGATTTAGGCGCAGAGGTCATAAAAATTGAGAACCCAGCCATAGGGGGAGACGTATCTCGCCAAACTGGGCCGTTTTTTATCGGTGAAAACGACAGCTATTTTTATCAGACTTTCAACGTGAATAAAAAAAGTCTTACCTTGAATTTAAAGTCAGAAGAAGGGCGCAAGGTGTTTGAAGAGCTGGTTAGAACCGCCGATGCCGTGACCAACAATTTACGTGGCGACCAACCGCAAAAGTTGGGCATTACCTATGAACAATTAAAACCGGTGAACCCTAAAATTGTGTGTGGCCATTTATCTGCCTATGGGCGTGATAATGACCGTGCCAGTTGGCCGGGTTATGATTACTTGATGCAGGCCGAAGCAGGCTTGATGTCGCTTACAGGTGAGCCCGACCAAGCGCCCACGCGTTTTGGGGTTTCCATGGTTGATTTCATGACCGGAGCTGTGGCGTCGTTAGGGCTAACCGCTGGCATACTTGGCGCCCATCGCACAGGTCAAGGCAGGGATGTTGACGTCTCGTTATTTGATGTGGCATTGCACCAATTGTCTTACCCTGCAACTTGGTATCTGAATGAGCAGCATGTTGTGCAGCGGGTGGCGCGCTCAGCCCACCCGGCGACGGTGCCTTGTCAATTGTACAAAACTCAAGACAGCTTTGTATTTTTGATGGCCATGACAGATAAGTTCTGGGATGTGTTAGTCGATATTTTAGATGATGAAGTGTTAAAAGAAGACCGTTTTGCGAAAGTGGCCGGGCGGCGCGAAAATCGCGATGTTTTGACCACAGAAATCGATCGCGTTTTAGCTACTCATCCCACCGCACATTGGTTGGAAGTGCTAAAAGGGCGTATTCCTTGTGCGCCGGTTTACGATGTACCAGAAGCGTTGAATAACCAGTACATTCGAGACATTGGCATGGTGCAGTCTGTTCCTCATCCGCACAACCAAGATATGGAAATTCTAGCGAACCCTATCAAGCTTGACGGACAACGCCTATCAGGCAAAGCGGCGGTCGCTATGGGTAACGATACTGAGATTTTGCTAAAAGAGCTGGGTTACAGCGAGCAGGAAATAACCCATCTTAACCAGAACAACGTGGTCTAATCCCTCAGCAAACTTCAGGAGCACAGCAAAGTGAAATTACAGGGTATTCGCGTATTAGATTTATCCCTCTTTTTGCCCGGGCCACACTTCACCATGATGATGGCCGATCACGGGGCAGAAGTCATCAGCCTAGAGCCGCCCACAGGTGAGCCTGTACGTGAAATCGGCCTGAAGCAAAACGGCCAGTCTGTGTGGTTCAGAAATGTGTTCCGTGGCAAGAAAAGCATCAACTTGAATTTAAAAAGTGACGCAGGAAAACAGGCGTTTTATAAGCTGTGCGAAACCGTTGATGTGGTGGTTGAAGCCTTTAGGCCCGGGGTAGTTGAGCGACTAGGGATTGACTTCGATACCATCGCAAAGATTAACCCTAAGTTAGTTTACTGTTCTATTTCGGCCTATGGGCAAACCGGTCCTAAACGATTGAATCCGGCCCATGACCTGAGTATTCAGGCAGATTCTGGCGCCGTGCAAATTAACCAAGGGCAAGATGCTAAACCAGCGCAGCCCGGTATGCCAGTGGCTGATATGGCTGGCAGTCTAATGGCCTTTTCTGGAGTGTTGATGGCGCTGTTGCGCTGTCAGCAAACAGGTAAAGGTGACTACCTTGATATCTCTATGCAGGACTCTTTGGTTGCTTGGTATGCCAATGTCATGGGGCCGCCATTCGCCGAAAACCGTTCACCTGAACCCAAACAGGAACGCAGCTGGGGCGGTGCCGCGATGTACAACATATATCAAACCGCAGATGACAAATATTTAACCCTAGGGGGGAGCGAACTTAAATTTGCTAAAAACCTGCTTACTGCGCTTGGCAGAGAAGACTTAATTAATTTGTGCCAGTTGCCACCGGGGCCAGATCAAGCACCAGTGACAGCCTTTCTTCAGTCTACCTTTTTAGAAAAGACACTTGACCAGTGGCAGGCATTTTTAGCGAACATTGATGTGTGTTGGTCGCCGGTTCGCAGTTTAAATGAGGCCGTACGTGACGAACATTTGGTGCAACGCGATATGTTGCTCAATGACGAGCAGGGCAACTTGCACCTAGGTGTACCCGTTAAGTTTCGCCATGAACCGGCTCAGCCGAATCTTACCTTGCCGTCTTTTAGTCAAGACACCCAAGCGCTGTTAGCAGAGCTGGGCTATAGCGAACAAGATATAGCTAATATGCGCAGTGAAAATGCGTTCATTTAACCAAGTAGGGAAAGTTATGAAACAGATCATCGCTGCACTTTGTGTGGCTGCTAGTTTAGTCGGTTGTGCGAGCCAAAAGAGCGCCACTCAAGAACGAGCCTCATCGACCCAAGCCCAGGTACAGGCCAAAGACACTATTCAAGAAGCGCTTTTTCATCAGTGGTTTGCCGCTGAGTTTGATAACCACGAACAGCACTGGCAAGACAATATCAATAAGGAAAAAGAGCCTGATTTACAGGTCCATGAGCATATCCATCATGTCTTTGCGCCACTCGCAACGCCAGCACTTGAAGGCACCACTTACTTTGTAAAGCAATACATGGACGGTGATCCGAGTAAGGTGTATCGCCAGCGGTTGTACCAATTTCTGCCCAACGAAGATAAGGGCGCTTTGCAGCTCAATATCTTTCGTTTCAAGGACGAAGCTAAGTATGCTGATGCGCATTTACACCCCGAACTTTATGAAAAATTAAGCCGAGATGAAATTGTGACTTACCCAGGGTGTGAAGTGTACTGGCGATTTAACGGTAAGTACTTTGACGGCACCATGGGGCAGAACACCTGTAGTATTGTGTCTAAACGTAGCGGTAAAAAAATCTTTTTTAACGATACCTTGCGTCTAACAGACAACGAAATTTGGATCGCGGATAAAGCCGCAGATGAAGACGGTAATTATGTTTTCGGCAACAAAGCGGGTATTCCCCATAAAAATCGCAAAGTGACTTACTTTACTGGCTGGGGCGGCGCTCGAGTTGGCGGAAAAGAGGCCTCGGAAGATGCAAGATGGATTTTTAATCGTGACTTGTTACTGCACAACGAAGGGCAAATTGTTGCCTTGCAAGATGCGAAAACAGGGGAAAAAACGGGGTACTCGATTCAACTGGCGTTGTTGACCTATCAGAATACCTCTGACCCCATTTTTAAATTTGGTCTGATTGATGATGTCACTGGCAAAACCATTACCTATATTTGGAGCGACCGTAGCAACCCAACAACGGGAATGAATTTACGATGGATGCAAGCGGGCGTAAAAGTTAAACAAATCCGGCCCCATTTCAGCTTCTAAGCGCGCAGTTTCGGCGATACGTAAATAAGGCGGGCAATTAATGTCCCGCCTTTTTTTTGTATCGCTGACAAGGAGTTACCTATACTTAAATAGGTAGATTTATCGCGTCTTTATAACTTTTTTACAGCTTTTTTATAACAGTGGTTAACTTTGACATTTGTCAAACGAATTTGATTGATAAATGTCAATCGAGGAATTTTTCAACGAATTTGTCCGTGCAAATTTGGCTAGAGTGATATCTGCCAACTAGAGACATTGTCGGTTTCGGGTTGCACATAACGCCAAATTATTACAATAAAGTTAGAGGACCACCCATGAACATGCATTTTAGCCGCAGTAAAGTAGCGCAAATGATCAAGCTAGCCTTAATGGCTCCGCTTGTAAGTATGCCGCTTGGAGCAATGGCTCAAGAAACAGCACCTGATACAGAAACGGTGTTCGATCAAGAAGTGATTGAGCAAATTGAAGTTACGTCTCGTTATCGTAAAGAAACATTAAATAAAATCCCGATTTCAGTGACGACCTTTAGTGCGGACGATATCGAAGAAGCCGGTTTGAGGAATATCAACGATATCGCGGTGAGTGCCGTGGGTATGTCGATGGAGCGTACATTCGGACGCCAATCTGATATTCCTGTTATCCGCGGTGTGTCATGGATCCCAGGCTTTGGCTCTCAAAAAGCCTCGTATTTTATTGATGGTGTATATTTTGGAGGCTCGATTCAAAGTTTACCGCTGGATTTGATTGAGCGAGTAGAAATTGTAAAAGGTCCGCAAAGTGCTCAGTACGGCCGTCGTACTTTCTCTGGGGCAATTAACTTTATTACCAGTCGTCCGAGTGACGAGTTATCAGGTTACGTTAACCTCACGTTAGGTCAAAACGGAAACCAGAAATTAGCCGCCGGGGTATCGAGTAAGCTATCCGATATGTTTGCCTTTCGAGCGTCTATTTCAGCAGATAGTTATGATGGTGACTGGGAAAACACCAAGGAAGATGGCCCAGATGTTGGTGGCGAGAAAACCAAATCTGGCATGTTAGGTTTCTATTTTACACCGAGTAAAAATACTGATATTTCCGTTAACTACATATATAACGAAAATGATGATGAGGCGCAGCCTTTTGGTTATCAAGGGGCGGCTGATAACAACTGCTTTTTGGATACTAGGCCATATTATTGCGGAGAAGCGCTCAGAAATCAGCCCATTAGTATCGGTGGTGGCGGATTCTTAGATAATGATGATTATGGGCTAAGGGTAACCAGTGAGCATATTAGCTTTAAAGTTAATCACCATTTTGATTTTGGTACTCTTTCTTGGATCAGCGGCTGGAACTCGCGTGATGGGGAAACCGGTTTAGACCAAACTTACAATGGCGCTGAAGAATCCTTTAGTTTTGGGTTTTTCAGTGGTGGCCCTTTCTTAGTGCCAGCAGACTCATGGTACACCTTGGATTCATCAGGTACGGATGAGTACAGCCACGAAATACGCTTCAACTCTAGTGCTTTCGACGATCGTTTGTATTGGTCAGTGGGCGCATATTTATGGCATTCAGAAGCTGAACCAAATGCAGTGGATAGTTTTGCCGAAGAACTAGAAAACCAAGCATTGATGGCCATGGCGACCTACGAATTTACCGATGATTTTCGTTTGTCAGCTGAAATTCGTCGCTCCAGTGATGAAGTTAATACGCAGGCCTATGATGAGTTAATTCAAAACGCGGAATTTGCTAATGTCAGTAACGAGTTTGATAGCACCACCACGCGTTTTATCGCTGAGTATGATGTGAGTGACGACACGCTAATGTACTTAACGCGCTCTGAAGGCAACAGCCCTGGAGGGTTTAATACAAGTACTTTGCTGCCCAATGATTTGGTCGTTATAGACGAAGAAGACATGGTGATGTATGAACTTGGGGTGAAATCGACCTTGTTCGATGGAAGCTTGTACGTGTCAGCAGCCGCTTACACCATGGATTGGACCAAACAGCAGCTAACCGATAGCTTTGATGAAGTAGAAGGCCCGCCAGTTTCATATACGTCTAATGCCGGCTCGACAGAAATCAAAGGGCTTGAGATTGAAGGTACTTGGCTTATCAATGAGAATTTTAGTTTAGAATTTGGCTTATCACGCACCGATGCGCAATTTGAAGAATTGTTTGATAGTAATCAGTGCCGCTTCTTTGCGCCGGGGGGAGCATCAAGCTTCTGTGTGGGGGATAACCTACGTGAATTTGGTGATCTAAAAGGCAATTCACCGCCTCAAGTACCGAAGAACGAAGCCACATTAGCACTGAGCTATTCCACGCAAGTAAAAGAAGGGGTAGAAGTCTTTAGTCGTATGGACTTTTCATATGATTCAAGCCGTTATGCCCACGTACACAACTTAATTGAGACAGGATCACGTCAGTTAGTTAATTTAAAAGCTGGGGTACAACTGGAAAATGTACGCTTAACCGCATGGGTAAATAATGTGACGGATAATGACACCCCAACCTATGTATTTAGGTATGTTGATGTGCAGAGCTTTGCATATGGCTCACGTGCATTCCCTGTGGCGCCCAGCAGAGGCCGAGAAGTGGGCATAACCGCATCTTATAAATTTTAAGACGTTAGCCTAGTTAAAAATATAGCGGGCCAAGGGCTCGCTTCATTGCCAACCTTTAAAAGCGAGTTATCTCGCTTTTTTATTGACTACTATTCAGTGTTAGTTTCAACAGAGGTAAATCATGCATCGTAGGCAAATCATTAAAGGCTTAGGGGCTAGCTCATTAATGTTGGGCGCAGGTGGCATTAGTGCGCCGTTGTGGGCTAGTGGTAATCATCGCGCAGATGTCATTATTATTGGTGCCGGATTAGCCGGCTTAACCAGTGCCCGTTATTTAAAAGCGCAGGGGCTCAAGGTGTTACTGCTAGAAGCGCGCAAGCGCGTTGGCGGGCGAATTCAAACCATTAATACACATGGCATACATGCTGAGGTTGGAGGGCTGCAAATCGGTCAGGGGTACGGTTTAATGCGTACCTTTGCCCAGCAACTTGATTTACCTCTTGTGTCGTTGGGGCAATATGCTGAACAAAACACCTTTGTGATAAACGGACAACGTATAAGCGCAGATGAGTGGCCAACTCACCCGCAAAATACGCTAGCAGCATCTGAAAAAAACACTCTGCCTTCACGTTTGTATTATCAGATGTTAAGCAAAGGCCCAGAATATGCTCTGCCTTGGGATTGGACATCAGAAAAATACGCACCGTTAGACATATCATTAGAGGCCTATTTTAAACAGCAAAACATATCCCCAGAAGCGCTGCGCTTAATGGATGCCAATATTAATGCTTTGAGCTTAAAAGAGTTGTCAGCCGCAGATGCGTTCTACCGTTTGAGTCTAGCCCGCATCGGCGGAAGAGGTGCGCAAAAAATCAAAGGTGGAAATAGCCGTTTTATTCAGGCTCTGGCTGATGATCTCACAGAGGAATTGCTCACGGCGAAAATCGTAACGAGTATAAGTCAAAGCAGCGATAAAGTGGCAGTGCGCTGTGAAGATGGCAGCCAGTATATTGGCAAGCGCTGTATTATCACCAGCCCATTTTCCGCATTAAAAGATGTTGATATTAAGGCCGATATCAGCCCGCAAAAACGCCATGCGATTCAGCATGCGCAGTATACACCCGTTACCCAAGTACATTTTGCAGTGAAAAATCAAGCGGATGTTTCTATGGTGCAGGCCACAAACTTGTGGACAGATAACGCTCTTGGCCGCGTGTTTAGTCAAGTCGATGATGCCGGTGAGTTGCGCTACTTAACCAGTTGGATAAACGGCCAGCAAGCTAAAGTGTTAGATAGACTTAGCACGAGCGAAGCGGTAAACATCGTCAAAAAAGCCCTAGATAAGCATTACCCAGGGCTAAAAGGTAAAACCGAGGTCGTTCATCATCAATCGTGGGCTAACGAGCGGTTCTCAAAGGGGGCATATATTCAATTCGCCCCTGGTCAAGTACAAACATTAGTACCGCATATGGCGAGTATTGAGGGAAAGTTACATTTTGCGGGTGAGCATACAGAGTTTATGTACTCGGGTATGGAGTCTGCGATAGTATCGGGGCAACGGGCAGCGCAAGAAGTCAGCGAGCGGCTCTAATACCAATCCGCATTAATAAGTGACCGCCTCAGAATGCGTCCAGCGGTTTTTGATTAAGCCCTTCCTATTATGGTTTTGCTGTGATGCTGCGCTGTTGTTCATTCGATTATGTTAGGGAAACCAAGATGAAGCCACACATTAAAGCTCATTTGCCAAAAACGTTACTCATATCATTTGTGATCGTTAGTATGCAGGCATGTAGCCCACAAGCGAGCATCGAAGATAAAAAACGCCAGGAGGCAGAAGATGCAAAGCAGTACACTCAGGTGATTTTTGAATGTGAGCGCAATGACCCTGTTACCGTGCGTTTTTACCAAGACAGTGAACGCGCGGTCATGACCCGTAACAACGAAGACATAGAGCTTACGCAGCAGCCCACAGCGTCAGGGTTTTCATACTCCAATGGACCGAACAGCATTCGCGGTAAAGGCGATGATTTAACGGTGCACATAGGCCGTATGGCAGCAATCCATTGCCGAGCGATGTAACCGCCTAGGGGCTTATTGTCAGCTTGGGGCCAATAACCGCCAGGGGCTTATTCTCCGCCTGAGGCCAATAACCGCCAGGGGCCCGTTAAGGACGCAGTTATCGCGCGCCGCCGATGTAGTGCTGGGTTTTATCCAAATTTGTTACTGATCGTAAAAATAGCAATAAAGCTCTGGCACAGTCACCGAGCTTAATACATACTTGAACAGTCGTTCATATTGGTGCGCAAACCGCTGCTTTCTTGGTTAAGTACCAATACTTATTATCACCTTAGTAGGACAAATTTAATGATTAAAGTCAGTGTGTTATACCCAAACAGTGAAAACGCCACCTTTGATATGGATTATTACCGTGCTACGCACCTGCCGCTTGTAGCCGAGTTAGTCGGTAAGGCGCTTGTGTCGGCTCATGCTGATTTAGGCCTAGCGGGTGGTGCCCCGGGACAAAGCGCTGCATACATCGCTATGGGGCATTTGGTGTTTGAATCGGTGGAATCGTTCCAGCAGGCATTTGGCCCTCACCAAGAAGTGATTTTGGCGGATTTAGTTAACTTCACCAATACGCAACCAAGCGTGCAAATCAGCGAAATTAAGCAATAAAGCCATAAAGTAATAAAGCAACAATTCACCTCTTTCGAAGCACGTATTAGAAGCAAGAATTCGAGGCGTATTAATAACCTTTTACCAAAATAAAGTGAGCGTGCCCGCGCTCACTTTAACTTAAGTAAATTTAATCTAGGTAAAATCTAAGCGATGCAATTGGGTGTAGAATGCCCTGTGGGATGCGGTGTTCTCGCGTTTTTTGCTTTTCTGCTTTTAGGTTTATGTTTCGCGCACTTATTTCTATCGATATCTCTCTAAAGGGTTACTGGCCTTTCGTTTACTGGTCGTTATAGTGCGTAGTCGTCAATAGTCTCTTCATTGGTCGCTTCAATACAGCATTGTATTCTTAGCTATTGTCGTGTCCTTGATTCTGGCGTTAAAAAAACATTAACGGCAGTGCAGGACAAAATAAGTTTTCTGTTTGATTATAACCACTCATCATTAGATGAAATTATTCATGATCCCCCGAATCAATAATAATCGCTCTTGCGCAGTACGTGACACGGTCAGTTATCAGCTGATAACACAGGCCGTTATTTTGTGACGATTAATTCTATGACGAGTAATTTTATGATGAGTAAAGAGCAAGCCATTGAAAAGATAAATCAACATGCCCCTAAGTTCATAAGTTTACTCGGAGGAAAGTTGGTCGATTTTGACGTCGACAAAGACGCTTGTCGATTTGAATTCGATATAGGCAAAGACTATTGCCACTCCGTAGACATAGTACAGGGCGGCTTCGTCACTGCCATGCTTGATACCGCAATGAGCCACGCGGTAATGGCGCTAAGCAGAGATATTACCACTATTTCGTCATTGGAAATAAAAACTACCTACTTGGAGCCCACCCGCGCAGGAAAGTTACGGGTCGAAGGTTGGGCGGTGAAGAAAGGTTATAAAGTGGCCTTTATTGAAGGCCATATTTACAACGACAAAAACGTACTGACTGCTACTGCAAGCTCGGTGGCCAAGCTATCTAGAAGAGCCGAATAATAGTTTGCGTGCTATCCATTAGGCCTATTTGCCTGAACACGCAACCAGCGTTTAATGTGTTAATAGGCACTTTTTAAGGTTAATCGCTACGGACTTTACCCTAAATTCGGAAATGCTAATGTCGCAAAATCGCCCTAAAAATTATGCTGTACGACTACACGATGGTCACAAAAACAGCACTACCTTGAATGTTTACGAATGGCAGGGCAGTGGTCCGCCGTTGTTACTGGTGCATGCTGCCGGGTTTCACGCGCGCGTGTGGGATAAAGTTATAGCGCAATTGGGTGACAGGCATGTGTACGCAGTTGATTTACGTAATCATGGCTTAAGTGATAATTCAGCACCACCTTACAGTTTTCAGTTATTTGGCGATGATCTTGTCGCGTTAATCGAAGCACTAGATTTGAGCGACATTACCGCATGTGGTCACTCAATGGGCGGGCATGTCGTTTTACAAGCTGCGAGCAGTTTGCCTCATCGATTCAAGCATATCTTGTTATTAGACCCTGTTATTTTTACCCCAGATTCTCCGGACCCAATAGAAACTGATCCGGCAAAAAGTCCCATCGCCGCTAGGCGCAACGAATGGGCGAGTGCAGATGAAATGTTTACTCGCTTTTGCAGCCGTTCGCCTTTTAGCGAGTGGGATCCACAAGTGCTGCGAGACTATTGCGAATATGGCCTTTTGCCAAAAAGCGAAAGTGGACTGTTTGAATTAGCTTGCCCGCCTTTGTGCGAGGCGGCGATTTACCAAAGTTCTGGCAATGGTTTGCTGCTCGAGCAGTTATCCTCAATCACCGCAACGGTAAAAATATTGCGGGTAAAAGAACGCACAAAAGACGACGCGCCTTTTGATTTTCGCCCCTCAGCTACATTCAAAGGCTTAGTTGGGCTCATTCTAGGGGCAACCGAAAACTACTTACCGCAACATACGCATTTTATCCCAATGGAAGATCCAAACTTGGTAGCCAAAGAAATTGATACCCTGCCACGTTAATTAATAAGTGAGCACTTATTGGTATTAATTTCATTTGGCGGCTTAGGGAAAAGTCGCTAGAGTTCTGGCTTATTGATTGTTTATCTTAGGAGCCAGTTAACATGCCTGATGGACAACGCCTGCATATTAAGCCTCACTCACCATTGGCCGTCTATCAGTCGCAATTAGGGGAAACTTTAAGTGAAGACGCCTGTCAGCTTCAAGCGGTAGAAGCCCTTGACCGGCTTTATTATCAAATCACCGAGCCGAATCTGCATACCACCGTAGGGACAAAAGGGCTTTATATGTGGGGCGATGTGGGTCGTGGGAAAACGTTCTTAATGGATTTGTTTTATGATTGCTTGGCGCAAGAAGGCAAGTTACGGCTACATTTTCACCGCTTTATGGCACAGATACATCAATCGCTCAACGAGTACAGCGGGCAACAAGACCCATTAGTTAAGGTAGCAAAAGCACTTGTTGCGTCACTGGGCGATGGTCAGCGAGTAGTGTGTTTTGATGAGTTTTTTGTCTCTGACATCGGCGATGCGATGCTTTTATCCGGCTTGTTCGAGTGCCTGTTTAGTGAAGGGGTCGTGCTGGTTGCGACTTCGAATATTCCCATCGAACGCTTGTATGAGAACGGCTTGGCACGGCATAAGTTTTTGCCTTGCATTGGTTTATTGCAGCGCCACACGCAGATGATTCACCTCAACGGGCAGGTGGATCATCGCTTGCAGGATATGGCGCAAACGGACAATACTGATTGTTTAATACCTTCTGATTACATCGGGCTGAGCACGCAAATGGATTTTGCCAAGTCATTTAAGCAGCTTGCTCACGGGCGCGGTGTAAAGTGGCAACGAGATACCCACATTCAAATATGTCGGCGACACATTGATGTTATTCAGGTCACTCAAGAGGAACCACAAACGGCGCCAAGTATTGTTTGGTTTGATTTTCATGCACTGTGCGATGGGCCGCGCTCTCAACTAGATTACATGGAAATAGCCCAACAGTTTGCGATTGTCATGATAAGCAATGTGCCGGCACTTGGGGCAAAACCTCGTAATTGGATAAAAGCCCGTGGCACGGAAGATGGTGTGGGTAGCAACCAGGCAGCAACCACTGGGGAACGAGTCGTGAATTACTCAAAAAACGATAACAAGGCCAGGCGGTTTATTAGCCTTATCGATGAGCTGTACGACCAAAATGTTATGCTGTATTTAAGTTGCGATGTGCCGCTTACTGAGTTGTATTTAGATGGCGCTTTGATCTTTGAGTTTCGGCGAACCTACAGCCGGTTAGTTGAAATGAGCAGGGGACCAGCACAGATCCCCTCAAGTCATGCATTAAGCAATTAGCCGTTAAAAACGATACGTCATATCGATACCCACTTGACGCCCGCGGCGAGCGGCACTGAAGAAAGCCCTAGGGGAGCCATTAACAGCCCCCTCTGGCGCGGTGTTGAGAGATGAGAAGGTAAAGTAAGGGATACCCAACCAACGGGAAGTTAAAACAGGGGCGTCTTCATCTGTTAAATTTCTGGCATACAAACTTACTCGCCAGTTTTCGCCGTTTACCCCCATTCTAGCCCCCATGATAATGGCGCTGGGCACATAAGCTAAATTATGCACCTGCACGAATTTCTTCGACTCATAACTCGCATCGACATTAAAGAATGCTTCGAGATCCCCAGAAATAGGGGCAATATATTCTAAAAATGCACTGGCCTGATGTTTTGAACTTAGAGGGAAAGCATTGCCCTCGATAGAACAACTGGCTGGTGTGGTTATGCCAAAATCAGCGCGGAAATCCGTTCCCGTTGTTGTGCCAGGGGTTAGTACACCGCCGCCACTGGTTAAGGCCCACTGAAAGTCGTCACAGCCTTTGGTAAATTTGGTGTCAGCTAATGCATAAGTAAAACGCCCAGACAAGTTATCACTAAATTGAGCGTTGATATCCATTTCTACACCGAATACTTCTCCGGCCCCCTGATTGGTTGCCACAGATGTCACGTTACCGGAAGGCACATTGAGCGGGGTAGTGAGTTGCACATCGCTTACATCATTGTAAAACATAGAGACAGTGGCATAGACATTCTCTAGGGCACTGCTTTTTATGCCAATTTCATAAGTGGTGATTTCTTCCTGTTCGTAGGTCGGCTTGCCTGTGTCAGCACCGGCTGAACCATTAATTCCGCCAGGTTTGACGCCCTGGGCTAAAATTCCGTAAAAGATAGTTTTGTTGTCGTAACGGTAATTTAGCGTGGCTCTGGGGGTAAAGTTGTTCCAACTACCCTGTGCATCAAATGTCGTTTGGCCATCTGGGGCAAACTCGGTAACCGTTTTTTCTTCTTCGGCCCAGCGGGCTTCAAGTGTACCGTCAAGCTTATCGCTAATTTGATAATCAATTGAGGCATAAACTGCTTTGTTGGTCACTGTACTGTTGTCTTGAAATATACCTACCTTGGCATCATCAAAGGTTAAGTCGAAGTTATCTCTGTCTTGGTCATAGTAAAAGGCACCTGCCATCCAAGCCAATTTACCCTCGGGAGAGCGCAAGGTAAATTCCACCGTTTTGTCTTCGGTTTCTTGGCGCGACGTATTGGCAAAAAACGCTTCTTGGCCTGGTGCGAACGTGTAGTTGACTGAGGTGTTATCACCATCTGAGCCTGTGCTCGTATCATCGTCGCGATAACCTAGCGCCAACGACATGCTATAGCCAGCTTCGGTCTCATAATCCATCGCTAAGCTCGAGATGATTAAGTCGCGACCAACACCATCGAAGGCGGTGCCATCGGCTGTGTCATACGGGGTACCAAAAAAGGTTGAGCCAGAAGGCAGAAAACTATTTACCGGCACACCGGGGACTTCATTTGGAATGCCATCGGCATCTGCTTTATCGTTAAGGGCGATAGGCTGGTTTTTAATTTCACCACAGTAATATTGAAAGTTATTCTCAGAGCCTGATGCTGCCCAAGAAGAAAGAGAACGGTAGCCAGGTGCGCAGTTGTTGTCGCTGGTGGGTGTTAAGAAAAACGGGCGTGTTTCATCTCTGTCTTCTTGGCTTTGAAAGCGAAAGCGTACGCCAAAATTATCAGAGGGAGCAGCGTCTAACACTAGGCTTACAGAGCGCGTGTCTTCACCGCCAACAATCTCATCAGTCACTATGTTGCGCCAATCGTCATCACCATCAACTTGGTAGTCTCGCACGCTTAAACTCGCCGCTAACCAATCAGTTAGTGGGCCACTGATATAGGCCGAAGCGGTGCGCTCAGCGTCTTGCGCTAGGTTCAACTTCACGTTACCAGTAAAATCACCGTGATCTGGGCCTTTGGTGATAAAGTTGATTGCACCTGAATAGGAATTACGCCCGTACAGAGCACTTTGTGGGCCTTTGACGACCTCTACTCGGGCGATGTCAGACATGTCTAAGCTTTGCACATCACCAGAGTAATAATTGCCATCTATAAAGTATGCAGCACCTGATTCAACACCAAACTGTATGCCAGCGAGCACGTTACCCATACCACGAATAACAGGGCGTTCTGTCGCGCGGCCGAAGGCTTTAGAGAAACTTAATCCTGATGAAAAGCGAGCGATATCATCGATGCTCTGGAAACCTTGTTGTTCAATCATGGTGTCAGGAAAAGCAGATACCGCCACAGGAATACGATTCAATGACTCTACTTTTTTACGGGAACTTACTTCAATTATTTCCAGAGATTCATCGCTGGCAGAGGCTGATGAGGCTTCTTGCGCGATAGTCGTTAATGATTGGGTCATCAAGATAGACGCAATCGCCAGAGGGAGCTTTTTTATTATTAATGTCATTGGCATTCCTGTTGTGTGTGGGTATGTACGGACAAATTATTGTTTTAATGGCTGCGCCAATCTAGCACCGGTTACTTATCACTGACTTGATAAAAATCAACAAAGCCATTTAGTGAAAATGACTGGTTGAGCAGTGAAAGCGTAGGCGTATTTACCGAGGGGACACGCAGTAAAACAGCAGAATAACGTTAGGTTATCCTGCTGTTTAAAAACGAGAGTGGGGTAGTGCTATGTATTGTACTGGGCTGGTTCTTTTTAATCGCTGGCTTTGGCTGGCGCGTCAAGCAACTGGTTAACTTCAATCCAGTAGCCATCAGGATCGCGGATCATAGACACCATTACGGCGATTTTTCCACCGCCAGCTCTAGGGTATTCAACATGATGAGGTGCTTCTATCACTTCTACCTCAGGTGATTTTTCGACGGCTGGCCAGCGGGTGTCTAAATCTGACACGTTCATTACCATAATGGGATCACCTGGAACCGGTTCATCGAAATGTTCGTGGCGTTGGGGTTTCACAGGGTGAATGTATTGCAACAACCCAAGTGCACCAATAAAGGTGTCATTGGCTTGCATCAGTACCAAGCGGCGTTTGCGTGTTTCACCGTTTTCCATGGGGCTGTTAATCATCTGGTCATAAATCACATTTAAGCCAAGGGCATCACGGTAGAGCTTTAGAGATGTATCAATGTCGTTAACAATAAAAGTGGTTCGACGTATATCCACAGATATGCGTTTATCCTCACTGACAGGCTCTGCTAAAGCGTGGGAGCTGACCAAGAAGCACAGCATAAAGGCGAACAAAGAGGATGTTATTTTCATGATTGGTTTCCATTATATTGATAAGTGACATTGTTGAAGCGAGGCTTCAATATCAACGCCATTTGAAAATGGCGCATTGACAATGATCAACTGTGTCAGTTTGCATGCCCTTGCGCGTGCTTAATCTGTGCTCGTCTATAACGGGCAAGTTTTTAATCTGCGTAGGAAATCAGCTTTTCGTTGTCTAACACTGTGATGTGATAGTTACTTTCGATGTCGATTAACCCGTCCTTTTTTAACCGACTAAAGCCGCGGCTAGCGGTTTCTAAACTCATGCCTAAGTAATCAGCAATGTCTTGGCGACTCATAGGTAATAAGAATCTATGGGTACCACGGCCTAATCTGTGCTCCATATCAAGTAAAAAGTGGGCGAGACGCTGATGTGCCGATTTTTGGCCCATGATGAAGAGTTGGTCCAAAATCAGAGATAAAATATGCCCTGTCACATCATGGTAGCGTTTAGCAACCGATGGGTACTTGTCGAAGATGTCTTGCATCAATTTACGACTAATGCGAATCACCACGCAGTTGGTGAGGGCCTTTGCACTGAAGCTATAGCTCACACTTTCTGACAGACCAGCGAGGTTTCCAGTGAACAAAAAAGCAAATACTTGACGTGAACCCGATGCCGTAGAGCGCTCAAGCATGAGTGAACCTGACTCAGGAATATACACATATTCCGGTGCGTCTTTTTCACGAAACACATATTCGCCTTGTTCGAAAGAAATCTCTTCGGCATCCTGAGCCAGTTCGTCGATGAAGGCATTTGCCCCTTCAACTTCTTTAAAATGACTACCAAAGCATGAAGCCAACGAGGTTTTTATAACTACTTTATTGATATCGAGTGACATGGTTTTAGCCTATTTTATTATTGTGTCTACTACCTGATAGAACTCTATCCATGTCCGGTCTGGCGTCCTGATTGCCAGTATGTCCACCTGTCCATATGGCGCTAACGTCAGGCTGGTTTGAGATACGATTTCCACTTTATTTTCAATCAGATGCGCGCGTAATGCAGCTAGATTGTCTACTGGAAAACGCAAGGTGACAATGCCTAAATTGGGTGGAGATGCCAATTCGCTGACATTTTTTCCCTGCGCACCATGAAATTGTAGCAACTCTATGGACCCTTCATTGCGTTTTTGCGGGTGTAATATGTACACAGAGCGGGGAATTTTAGTGGTCAAGTTGAAGGGTAACCCTAACACATTGGGGCCCGCTTCTTTACTGGCGCCCTTGTGCTGCAAATACACTTTGAAGCCCAGCACATCTCGATAAAAGGCTAAAGAGGAATCGATATCTTTTACCACTTGGGTAGAATTAAATACGCGGCTGAAGTGTTTTAGGTTTGGCCATCCCTCCAACACGGGTTTATGGCGCTGTATTAGGGCAAAACTGACCCCGTCAAATCCGGATGTGATCCACTCGGATACCTCGTAAGGCCCAAAGGTGAATGACACGGGATCGCTTGTTCCGCGCCAGCCTACATCTTGTAATTGTTTTCGTTTACTGGCCATATCAGCCACTCTGACATTCACATCGAATATACCGCCGACGTCCCAAGACTGTGTATTGGCACGGATCACTTGTTGCGGCACGTTGTCGATTTGTATCAAGCGAACATATCCGCGGTTTTCACCTTTATTGGCCAGTAAAACCTGTTGTAGTTTAGCTTGTTGGGGCAGTTGCCAAAGCTGTCTCAGCTCTGGTGATACTTGCGCTTTCGAGCGTACTTCCCAGCCTGCATAATCCTGATAAAATTGACTGCTTTTGTTTATGTCAGAGACGATGAAAACGGCTTCAGTAAAGCCCTTTAAGGTAAAATCCTGAGCATGACTGACCCAGCTAAACACAAAGAAAAATGCTATGAGTATGCGCATTATTCTTGTACCTCGAAAACTTCGATTAAAAAGCCGTTTGGCGCACGAAGCGTCGCAACATCAACCGTACCGATCAGTGGGTCCGAAATGCTTTCTTTAACACTGACAATTTCTGTTTTGTAGGCTTTGGCATTATCAAGCACAGTTTGCAACGAACGCACTGGAAAGCTCCACATACCTAAGCCAAGGTTAGGCAAACTCGGGCGGTTCTTGGGTTTAATAGGCTGTATGTTGTGAAAATCAACGAACAACATGTGGCCAGTGGTCGCCCCTTTACTGTAGACAATCGCGAAACGAAATTCAGTGCCGTTGGGCAGGTTCATCGCGCCTTTGTCTCCTGCCGATTTAAATACCCGATCAGAGCGGATCTCTAAGCCTAAAACTTGGGTATAAAAGCTTAATTGCGATTCTGAATCTGTGATCACTTGAGCAGAGTAGGCTGGGCCGCCCAATCCGCTTTCATCGGTCGGGCCAAGCTGAGCCATTCCATTACCGCGCGTAATTGCCACACCATGATTGAAATCGGGTGCATTAAAAATGGTCTCATCAATTTGATAGCTCGAACCATCAGGACGAGGTATAGGGTAGCTTTCAAGCGTATTTAATGCGCCAAAACCGACTTTGCGAATATGTTTGTCCAGCGCTACCGTATCGGTATTGGGAAATCCCAATGAGAAAGGCCCAAGCTCTCGAGAATCCCAACTATCATGGATACTGGGCATCGGTTTGCTAAGAACCAGTAAACGGATCTGAATAGCGTTATCAACTCCTTTACGGTACAAGCGGTACGTGTCCCAATCTAGATCTTCGGGCATGCCCCACAGTGTTTGCTGGGCTTGCTTTAATTCGCTAGCAATTTTCAATGGCCCTTCAACGGTTAGGCCCATGCCATCACGGTAAAACAGTAAACTTTGTTCCAAAGATACCGTGGCAATTGTCACTGTGTGTAAGGGCAAGGCAAGCGCATCTGTCACTTGGCTTTTTGGTGCTAAAGCGTCGTTACTAGCGGCATGAACTAAGCGCGCCAAACTGCTGACAGCGAGTAATGAGCCCATGATAAAAATCAAAACGAAGGGCTTTAATGTGTTATTCATTAAAATTTGTCCGTACAAATATTGGTGTCAATAAATCATATACAAGTACAGTCAAAAAGGTAACTAAATGAAAAAATAGTTGAATCTATCGATTTGGGGCCTGCTAGTAAGTGTGACTTGGGTGAATGTTAGTGAGTGTAAACCCTTGTCTGATAACGGATTTAGCGAGGTTTACGAAATTTTTATTGGCACAGGTAACGGGGTCACCTTGCTTAAATATCTTCACCAATTTGGCTTTGAGTAAATTGACAAAAATCAAATTGGCCTGAAAAAGTACATTGGGTATATGGCGTTGGCAGTGCCTTGACGCCTTAGCGTTTACAAATTGCTGCCACAGACAGTCATGCTTTCATTCGCATTCATGTTGTTTTTGCCGATGTACACAAGGCCGCGCAAATATACTTAGTTAACGAACCTGTGTACGCCGATTTATATGCACATGTTTGAAAAGCTGGTAGTTTTAGCAAATAAAAAATGCATTTTATTTGAAAAACGGAGCGCAAACAGATGCAGATAGCAGTAGATAGATTAACCTGCGATGGCGTGCGCGGCTTGTTAGAAGCGCACTTAGCGGATATGTATGTAACCTCGCCAGCTGAAAGTGTGCATGCGCTAGATATGCAAGGACTCAAACACCAGTCAATAACGTTTTGGTCAGCCCGTGAAAATGGCAAGGTGTTAGGTTGTGTGGCATTGAAACATTTAGCTGGAGAGCATGGCGAGATCAAATCCATGCGCAGCGCTGAAAATGCCCGTCATCGCGGTGTGGCTACTGCCTTGTTGCAGCATTTAATCACCCAAGCTAAACAAAGGGGATATCGTCGTTTAAGTCTAGAAACAGGGACTATGGAATATTTCGAACCCGCTAAATCTTTGTACCGTAAATTTGGCTTTGTCGATTGTGGCCCTTTTGCTGATTATCCCCTAGATCCAAACAGTTGCTTTATGACATTAGTGTTAGAAAGAGCGCCTATTTAGCCTTTATATAAACGTACTGATGAAGGAGCCAACAGGTAAAAAAAAGGTGACGACTAAACGCTTCGCCACCTTTTACCGGGAAAATAGCTGACAGCAAGTCAGTAGCTGCCAGATGCTTGATACATCTGCATTTTCGATGGGCGAGGGCGCTTTCGATGAGGCGCGTATGCACCTTTGACCCGATCGAAATCGTCAGGCGTTCGAAAACTCGGAATAAAGTCTCCACTGGCTAAAATCCACTTATCAAGAATGTCACTGTGATGCCTAAGAACACTGAGGTAGTTTTCGTCAGTCGCCAGATTTGTTAGCTCGAATGGGTCGTTAAGTAAATCATACAATTCTTCTTTAGGCCTAGGCGCTAGAAAAGGTCTAGCTTGATGTTCAGTTAATGCGCCTTGTTCGAATAAGCGCGTGAGTTCCCACCATGTTTTGTGGTAAACCGTATCAGCACTGGGCGTGGCCGCTAAATCGTTGTAGTTGTTGCGAATGTAGCGATATCGCTTGGTGCGTACCGAACGACCATGATCTTCAAAGTCATGCCAGTTCCGTTCTGATACTGCGTAATCGCGAAATGGTGCGCTAGGGTTATTAAATAGCGAGACAAGGCTACGTCCTTCAAAAGATGTAGGCGTATCAGCTTTGGCTAACGCGGTGAATGTAGGCGCTAAGTCTATGCTACTGATAATACTATCGCTGATACTGCCTTTGGCGATCCCGTCAGGCCAGTGGGCAATAAATGGCGTTTTTACCCCCGAGTCATACAATGTGGTTTTGTCTCTGGCGAAAGGGCGGCCGTTGTCGGCAACAAAGATGATCAAAGTATTGCCTTTTACTCCTTGTCTTTCGAGCGTACTGACCACCTTGCCAACGTGTTTGTCTAAACGAGAAATCTCGTCGTAATAGGCGGCGAAATCATTCATATAAAGTTCGGTCGCTGGATAATATGGGGGCAAGCGCACATCTTCTTGTGAATGGCTATGGGGATATTCCCCTTGATAAAATGGACGGTGCGAATCCCATGAGGCTAACCACAAGAAAAACGGTTTTTCTTTAGGGCGCATTTCTAAAAGGGGCACCCATTGTGCGCTACCCGATGGCTCGTCAATACCATATTTTGATTCTCGCACTTCATCAAAACGCTGTTTGGTGTCTTCGCCTAAGTGCCATTTGCCAGCTGCTGCTGTCCAATATCCTGCGTCGCGCAGCGTTTGGGAGACGGTTAGCTGCTCTTTTGGAAGTGGCCAGTGAAGTTGCTCTGCATCGGTATTATGCGGGTAGCGACCGGTGATCATACTCGCGCGGCTAGGGCTGCATGAGCTAGCAGTTAAAAACGCGCTATCAAAGCGCATACCGTTTTTTGCGAGTTTATCTAGGTTAGGGGTTTTTACACCAGTGTTGCCATAGGCGCCCAGATCGTCCCAATTCAGGTCATCGGCAACAATTAAAATAATGTTTGGACGCTGCTCAGCAAAAGCATTAGGCACAAGCAATAAAACGCACAGTGTTAGCAGTGTTTGCGCTGGCGTTTTTAGACGCATGTTGTTTATAAAACTAAACATTCTGAGTTCCTTTATTGCATTTACTAAAGACAGGGGCAATGTGCTGCACCCTGTCTTATTTTCAACTGCGCTAGAATTTAGCGCTGACACCTATGTTGTACCTAGCACCAAATTGCTCAGCACTGATGAGTTGATCAGCGAACCGGCCATGGCGACGGGTAGTTTCTTCGGTAATGTTTAACCCTTCAACAAACACAGACACATTTTCATTGATGTCGTAGCTCACATTGATATCCCACTGGCCATACGCTTCTACAAAATTAGGCTCGCCTTGGCGCTGTGGTTGGTAAAGTGCCAATAAGAAATCATCTCGCCAGTTGTAAGCAATACGTGCTTGAAAGCCGTCTTTCTCATAAAAAGCGATGAGGTTTGCAGAGTCGCTTAGTCCAGTTAAGGCAAAGGTGCTATCGACGTCGTAAACATCATATTTCACATTGCCGTCGACAAATGTCATGTTGGCGACGGTGCCAAAGCCGCTTTCACCGAACATGTGTTGTAGATTAAGCTCCCATCCATCGACTTCAGCGTCATTCAAGTTGTCGGGCGAGGAAATCAAGAAGGTTATTTGTGGATCATCCGAGGTCGAGAAACACGCTGGGTTACCACCAACCACCTCATCTGGGCACCCAGAGCGAGGATTGATACTCGGATCTGTAAGGGGGTTGCCATTCACATCGGGCATGGTGCCTTCACGAGTGGTAATGCCAATAAAATTCTCGACGTATTTCTTAAAGAAGCCTACTGAAGCGTAGCTACCGTTGCCGTAATACCATTCTAGTGATAAATCGATATTTTTTGACTCAAGTGGAAGTAACCCAGGATTGCCGATAGATGCATTGTAAGGGCCGTCTGGGCGCGCATCGATAGTAGTAGATGGAAATAACGACGATAAATCAGGACGACTTAAGGTGGTGCTGTATGATACACGGCCCACTAGATCGTCGGTAAATTCAATGTTGAAGTCCATATTTGGCAGTAAACGCGTATAGCTGCCTTGCAGACTAATATTGGTTGGCTCATCGGTAAATACTTCGCCAAATCGCCCAGCGGTATTAACGTAATTTAAAGCCTTGATACCCCGTTGCAGAGATACCGATGTTACGTCTGTATCTTCCCAGCGCAGCCCTGCAGTAAATTTAATCGGCATTTGATTGAAATCGGTCTCGAAATCAAAGGACAAATAAAGGGCTAGGGTTTCCTCATTAACACCGTTATATACGGGGTCTTCTTGAAAATAAAAGCCTTGGTCCTTCACCAATTGCAATGCATCTTGGGCACTGTAATTTGAGAGCAAAGGGAAGAAGTTGCTATTGCCGCCTATGTCTTTGCCAAAACCATCACTGCTGTTGAATTGAATATCCAAACTTGAAATATCAAGTGGTACGAAAGCAATCGTTCTTTTGGCGTAGGTATCTATGGTGTAATCGGTATTGGCGATACCGAAATTAATTTTGCTTAGCGCACCGCTGTAAGCATTAACCCATTGACCATGTAGCTGGGCCTGCTTAATGTTGTTTTCAATTTCGTAGCCGCGGGTTTGAAATAAATCAAATTGTATGTTTTCACTGGCGTACGGGTCTTGACCAGGTAAATCGGCCGCATCAAAGAATATGTCTGGCCGCCCATTTGGGTCAGTAACTATACTTACATCTACACCGCCACGATCGGCAATACCATCACCATTGGTGTCGTTAACCCGCGGGTTTTTTAGATTTGAGATAGTTTCCGAGTTACGCCCATCAGGCTGAGAGTGTGAGGTAGAGTCGTGGTAATCGAAATTAAAGCTTAAATTTTCAGTGGCTTGATATTCAAGGTTTAAACCAATCGAGTCATTCTCGGTATTGAAATAATTGTGATAAGACCAAAAGTTGAGTTCATCATCATTACGAAACGGGTTAGTGACAGTGCCATTGGCATCTGCATCGCCACCCGTGTCGCCGTCAAACCAAAAACTAGTACGATTGATATTCGAGGTTTCTTCAAATCGGGAAAGGGTATAATCCAATGTTGCTACCAAGGTGTCAGTGGGCGCCATTTGCAGTACCAATTGTGCATTTTGTCGCTCTCTTTGGTTGTCGTGGGTATCAACACTGATGGCCAGTGGCGCCCAGTGGGTACGACTTGGATTTAGACTGGTATCAATGCCACTTTTATCCACATTAGAACCACGCTCAGGCACCCAGCCTGGCGTACCTACGCGCTCTTTACGGCTGTCACGTTCAGCATGCGACAAAGACAAAAGCACACCCACTTTGCCATCAGCGAATTGCTGACTGACCATGCCTGATACCTCAGGTGTTACGCTATCACCGACTTCGACACTGGTATCAACCACACCTTTGACTGTTGCGACGGCTTTGAAGCCGTCGTAATCAAAGGGCTTTGCTGTTTTTATATTGATAGTGGAACCGATACCACCCGAGGATATATTGGCTTTACCTGTTTTGTATACTTCTACGCCGGACACGCTTTCTGCTGCTATTTCGCGAAAGTTAAAGCTGCGATCAATACCGTCTTCTAACAAGGTAGATGAGGTTGGCATTTGGCGATTGTTTAATGTGACGAGGTTAAAACTAGGACCAAACCCTCGTACGGTGACCTGATTGCCTTCATTATTTGAGCGGTCAATCGAAACCCCTGTTATACGCTGCAGGGATTCCGCTAAATTGGTATCAGGAAATTTACCGATATCTTGTGCAGTAATGGCGTCGACGACGCCGTCTGAATCGCGTTTAATGTTTGCTGCGCTAACCAGTGCACCTCTAACGCCTTTAACATTGATAACTTCTACGTCTTGTTCATTTGCTTGTTGAGCATACACAGGTGAAGTAGCGTGCAAACTCATTAGTGCAAACGTTACAGCACTGGCTAGCTTGGTATGAGTAAAACTGTGTGTAAAGTGTTTCATGCGTTTCTACCTTGTTGTCCGTAATTATATCTAAGTACCAGTTTGGTCTTGAACGAGACTGCTTAATTTCGCCTATATAACCCACTGTATTTAAAAGTAATTTAACTATTCCTCCCTTGATAATTGCTATTTTTCAAGGAGGATATCGTTAATTGCAACATTTAATTGTTAACAATTAAGGCGGATAATTGCACATTGTTTTAACAAGCTCAACACAATATTTGTATTTTTTGTGTGTTAAGTATTAAGGATTGTGTGTAATTTCTGTTTTGTAGGTAAGGAATTTAAGTTGTTTTTTTATGCGCTTTTTTATGCACTTTTTTGCGCTCAGCCAATGTTGCTGCGCACTTCAAATGAAAAAAGCAGTGAAAATAGCTAAGAGATAAAGTGCTCGTTGGCATAGTAGACGCAACGGTTAGGTTGAGCAGGCTGCAACGTAAAGGCATCGGACGGATATATTCAATGCAGTAATAGCAGGTTAATATAGGGCATTGTTGGGTCGTAATCAGCCTTGAGCGTTATAGCACCACAGTAGCTTGGTGCTACTGAATCGAACGGGTGACAAGAGGCTGTCAATGTGTGCTGGTCTTAGTAAAATCAAGGTATCGAGTTAACCCTCTTTTTCTGCAAGTCAAAATAACAGGACCTCAATGAGTGAAAATAGTGTGTCAAATAAACAGGTGTTAACCTCGCCATTACTGGTCGAGCAAAACAGCATTTATAGCAAAATGCTAAGTGACATTATCAACGCCGTTTTCGTCAGTGGCGATCGATTAGTCACCACTCAGTTAGCAGAGCGTTATAACACAAGCATCAACCCTGTCCGAGAAGCGTTAAAACAGTTGCAAGGGGAAGGGTTTGTTAACATTGCGCTAAATTCGGGCGCCAGTGTGACAAAGTTTGAAGCGACTAATACGCGAGACGTATTCGAAGTATTGCAACTGCTCGACCCTTATTTGATGGAGTGGTTTGTTGAAGAGCACAGCGATGAGCAGCGCGATGAATTGTCAGAAATTCTATCGGCAATGGAAAAGGTTGCCTTAAGCGCCGAGCCTGCTCATGCGCTATACCGTCATTTAGACACGCAGTTTCATTGGCTTATGTATAAAGACCACTACAATAAAAATGCCGTAGAGTTATGGCGGCGCAACAGACTCATTTTGCATGTCGCTCACGCTAGTCTAACACTGAGTAAACGGCGTATTGAGCAAAGTATTTCTGAGCATAGATCCTTGCTGCAAACCCTTGAAAAACGCGATGTTGGTAAAACCTTAAAAACGCTGAAAGCGCACATCGCCAATAGCGGACGCTATTGGTCACGATACCAAGTTCGTTAACATGGATTATTAAACAATAAAAAAGTCGCTCAGCGTGCGGGCGTTGCGACTTGTTAATTAAACTGCTTTAAGTGAAATACAGTACTGACAGTTTAGGCCAAGAGCTTAGACATCGCCTTGTAACCTTGCTGAATAGTCTTCAACTTATCGTCTGTTTTGTCTCGTTCTACAAATCTGTGCTCAACGCCTGAAAGTGCAGATTGAGCGAAAATAGGCGCAAAATCTATTGTTCCTGTTCCTACATCGGCGAAGTTACCTGCTTCGTCCATGTCTTTTACGTGCCATAATTTAAAGCGACCTGGATGTTGCTTGAAGTAGCTGAGAGGGTCTTTGTTGGCTTTGAACATCCAAAATAAATCCATTTCCATGGACATCAAATTTTTGTCTGTTTCGTTAAGTAGCACGTCGTAAGGTAATTGACCGTCACGCATTTCAAACTCAAACGCATGGTTGTGATAAGCCAATTGCAGTCCCGCTTTGTTACATGCTTCACCAATAACATTACAGCGCTCTGCTAATTTTTTGTATACGTCAATGCCTGTTCCTCTTTGTTCTTCAGTTAAATACGGAATAACAACGTATTGATGGCCGACTTCCAAAGCGTGGTCGATGACACTATTGACGCCTTTATCAAATTCAGCAAGGCCAATATGCCCAGAAGGAGCGGTTAATCCTTCGTTGCGCAAAATGGTGTTAACTTCACTGGCTTTATGTCCGAAGTAGCCTGCAAATTCTAATTCTTTATAACCCACAGCGGCCACTAACTTTAATGTAGCGGGTAAGCTTACTGTCATCATATCTCGCAGGGTATACAGTTGTAGGCCAACTGCGGCTGGTGTGGTGAGCTTATTCGCGGCAAAAGCAATTGATCCGGGCATGGCGGCGAGCCCCATGGCAGCCGCGCTGAGCTTAATGAAACGACGACGCCCTTTTTGCTGAGCCAAATCGAAATTTAACGTATCGGAACAAGATACGCTGCGAGCGGTGTTTTTCATGTTTATTCTCCGAGTGAATACGTGTGGATGAAGTATTAGCTAGTTGTTTGGGCGCTAGGCGCTGGCCCAGTACTGGCACGCACAACTAATTCAAATGGCATGATGACTTTGGGTGCTTTGGTTATCTTGCCTTCGAGTAAATCAATCAATAATGACACCGCACTTTGGCCAAACTCTTCCGCTGGCTGGGCGATGGTCGTCAGTGGTGGATCGCAAAACGCGGAAAATGAAATGTCATCAAACCCCGCTATTGAGACATCTTGTGGAATGTTAAGGCCTGCTTGCTTAAAGCACTGCATGGCCCCAATGGCGGTTTCGTCGTTCTCACAAAATACCGCTGTTGGGCGATGCTCACTGGCAATAATCTTGGTCGCAGCGTCATGACCTGATTGCAGCGTAAAATCACCGGGGTAGAGCAGGGATTCGTCAAATTTTAAACCTGCTTCGGTTAACGCATCACGATAACCTGCTAAACGATCACGCGTCAGCGGACTAGACTGAGGACCTTTGATAAGCGCTATTCTTCGATGACCTTGTGCAATTAAATGCATGGTCATTGCTTTAGCTGCAGCGCGATTATCGAGGGTTACCACGGGGCAGTTAATGTCATGCATCACTTCACACACATTTACCATAGGCAACAATTCGTTTGGCTTGTTAATCGATTCATCAAACGGGTTATGTGCTCTTAATTGAATAAGGCCATCTGCTTGAGAGGTTTGTACCATCTTGGCGTAATTCGCTTCGATACTGGCATCACCTAATGTGTTGGCGAGTAAAATTGAGTAACCACGTTCAGCAGCAGCTATTTGCATTCCACTTATAACTCGTGCAAAAAACACGTTTGCTACGGTAGGCACCAAGGCAACTAAATTATGGGTTTTGCCGGAGCGAAACTTCACTGCCATTAGATTTGGTTTATAGCCCACTTCGTTTACGGCAAGCATGACCTTATTACGTGTTTTAGGGGAAACACGCTCAGGTTGTTGCAGCGCTCTAGACACTGTCGCTACTGAAACACCTGCCATGTTGGCTACTTGACGAATATTACTCATATGGGCCTTTTAACGAACTCTTCGCGGATAACGTTCAAATGTAACCGTTAGCATTTGATGTAAAAATAATACCGAACTAAAACGAAAAAGCTAGATAATTTATCTTCTTTACAGCTTTATTACACCATTATGACAACGTTAAATTAACAATTGTCGATAATAAGTCATACTTATTGCCTTTTTCAGTTGACATGACCAAATGAAACCCGTTACATTTTAACGAGATTGTACATTTGTATAACAATTGGCTGTGGGCCTTAACAGCATGGGAGTGATTTGGTGGCAAAAATGAACAAAGTACGTATGGGCATGGTAGGCGGCGGCGAGGGGGCTTTTATCGGCGCTGTGCACCGTCACGCCTTGGCTCTTGATGGTCAAATTGAATTGGTTTGCGGTGCATTTAGTCGCGATGAAGGCAACAACCAACGGACCGCAGATGCATTAGGTTTAGATGAAAATCGAGCGTATCCCAGTTGGGAGGCGCTGTTAAAAGCAGAGCAAGCATTACCCGAAGATGAGCGCATGCAGGTGCTCATTATCGTGACGCCTAACCATCTTCATGTGCCAATTTCTATTGCAGCTGTTGAAGCGGGATTTCACGTATTTTGTGAAAAGCCGGCGGCTATTTCACTTGAAGAAGCAAGCCGTTTAAAAAGCACATTAAAAAATAGCTCGGCGTTATATGGCTTGGCGCACACCTATTTGGGCTACCCCATGGTGTGGCAAGCGCAGCATATGGTGTCAAGTGGCGCACTGGGTACTATTCGCAAAGTTTACGTTGAGTATCCTCAAGGATGGTTGTCAGCCAACGAAGAAAGCCACAATAAACAAGCATCTTGGCGCACTGATCCTGCGCAATCAGGTGGTAGCGGCTGCATGGGCGATATTGGCACCCACGCTTTTGGCCTTGTGGAGTTCGTGCTTGGGCAACAAGTGACGTCACTGTGTGCTGAATTACAAACCCATGTTGAAGGGCGCAGATTAGATGATGACGGCGCTGCCCTTATCCGCACAGAGGGCGGAGCAAGCGGTGTGTTAATCGCAAGTCAAGTATGTGCCGGTGAAGAAAACGCCTTAAAAATTCGAGTATACGGTGATAAAGGCGGCATCGAGTGGCAACAAATGGAGCCTAACTCGATCATCTATCGTCCTTTAGGCGAACCTTTTCAAGTACTGCGGGCAGGGATGGGCCAGCCCGGTTTATGTGACGAGGCAACTGATCGTTGCCGTACCCCAGGGGGCCACCCAGAGGGTTATTTAGAAGCTATGGCTAATTTGTACAGCTACTTTGCCAAAGCGGTTAAGGCCGCGGACGCTGATGGCGCATCTCACCATGCCAATGCACTAGGCAAAGCTGCCGGTGTGCCTGGGATTGACTCTGGATTGAGAGGAATGGCATTTATTGACGCCATGTTAGCCAGCAGTGGCAGTGAAATTAAGTGGCATGACGTGCCAAGTACTAACGAATGAATCAATTAAAGCACGCGGATTAAATGCATCTTTTAGGTCATTAAAGCGCGAATAACAGCTAAACCTAACACGGTTTAGCGATGTGCAAAATTAAGGAGAAGGCAATGCCGGCAATCAAAGGCCCCGGAATATTTCTAGCCCAATTTATGAGTGATGAAGCGCCATTTAACGATTTGGAATCTATCGCCACATGGGCCGCTTCACTAGGTTATAAAGGAATACAAGTTCCTACTGGTGACACTGCTATTTTCGATTTAGAACGCGCGGCTAACAGTCAAGAATACTGTGATGAAGTGATGGCGATTTGTAAGAAGGCGGGTGTGCAAATTTCTGAGCTCTCTACGCATTTGCAAGGCCAATTGGTGGCTGTGCACCCAGCATATGACGAGCTGTTCGATAACTTCGCCCCTGAAGCGTTACGGGGCAAGCCAGCCGAGCGCACTGAGTGGGCAATTCAGCAAATGAAGTGGGCTGCAAAGGCAAGCCAGCGCCTTGGCCTCACTGCTCACGCTACTTTCTCAGGTGCATTTTTGTGGCATTTGGCTTACCCCTGGCCCCAGCGCCCTGCAGGTCTAGTTGAGCAAGGGTTTGCTGAATTGGCGAAACGTTGGTTACCGATTTTAGATGCATTTGATGAAGCGGGTGTCGATGTATGTTACGAGATCCACCCAGGTGAAGACTTGCACGACGGTGCCTCATTTGAAATGTTTTTGGATGCGGTGAATGGCCACCCACGGGCCAATATTTTATTTGACCCGAGTCACTTTGTTTTACAACAGCTCGATTATTTACAGTTCATCGATTTGTACCATGAGCGCATTAAGATGTTCCATGTAAAAGATGCTGAGTTTAACCCTAACGGTCGTTCAGGTGTGTACGGAGGTTATCAGGATTGGAAAGAGCTTCCTGGACGTTTTCGTTCATTAGGTGACGGGCAAGTCGACTTCAAAGGAATATTCAGCAAATTAACTCAGTATGGGTTTGATGGTTGGGCGATTTTGGAGTGGGAATGCTGTTTGAAAGACTCAAACCAAGGCGCTGCCGAAGGTGCACCGTTTATCGCAAATCATATTATTACCCCCGCAGGGCGTGCGTTTGATGACTTTGCCGGAGCAGAAAGCGACCAACAGCGTAATCGCAAAATTTTGGGCCTATAAGGCGTAAAGCGCTGCACTGACTGGACTATCGCCGGTCAGTGAAGCAAAGGACATGATGAGTCGGCGCGGACAAAAACTTGCCAGTGCCATAATCAAGGGTTAGAAAATGAATACGATAACAACGCGATTAAGCGTGATGATGTTTCTGCAGTTTTTTATCTGGGGTGGCTGGTTTGTGACCCTGGGCACGTTTTTGGCCAATACCTTACAAGCAACGGGCGGCGAAATAGGCATGGCCTTTTCTACCCAGTCTTGGGGCGCGATCATTGCTCCGTTTGTGATTGGCCTGATTGCAGATAGGTACTTTAATGCCGAACGTATTTTAGGTGTGCTGCACCTTATCGGCGCAGTATTAATGTACTGCTTATATCAAGCGGCTGATTTTGACGCTTTCTATCCTTTTGTGTTGGGTTACATGATTGCTTATATGCCGACCTTGGCGCTGGTGAACTCAGTATCGTTTGCGCAAATGGATAACCCATCGAAACAGTTTGGCAAAATTCGGGTGTGGGGAACCGTTGGTTGGATAGTGGCAGGTTTAGCAATTAGTTATGCCTTCTCATGGGATTCGAAGCAGGCCATTGAAGATGGCATGTTACGCAACACGTTTTTACTGTGCGCAGTGGCGTCATTGATACTGGGCTTGTTCAGCTTTACGTTACCAAAAACACCCCCTAAAAGTGCTGGTGAGCAAGTAGGTTTAAAAGCCGTACTTGGACTTGACGCTCTGGCTTTACTCAAAGACAAAAACTTTTTAGTGTTCTTTTTATCGTCGGTTTTAATTTGTATTCCGTTGGCGTTTTATTACCAAAATGCGAACCCGTTTCTAACTGAAATAGGTGTGGATAACGCCACAGGGAAAATGACCCTAGGCCAAGTGTCAGAAGTGTTATTCATGTTGGCTCTACCGGTTTTCTTAAACCGCTTTGGTATCAAAATTACCTTATTAATTGGCATGCTAGCTTGGGTGGTACGTTATGTATTGTTCGCCTATGGCGATGCAGATGGAGGCGTAGCGTTATTACTTGTGGGGATTGCACTGCACGGGATCTGTTACGACTTTTTCTTTGTATCGGGGCAAATCTACACAGATTCAAAAGCCGGTGACAAAGTGAAAAGTGCCGCTCAGGGGTTAATTACATTAGCCACTTACGGCGTGGGAATGCTTATTGGCTTCTGGGTCGCTGGGCAAATAACCGATAAATACACAACGGGTACAGGCCATGCTTGGTTTGATATTTGGTTGTTCCCTGCGGCATTCGCTTTAGGTGTATTTGTTATTTTCATGTTTACTTTCAAAGGCGAAAAGGTGTCAGCTAATGAGTAACTCTCGTCGAAATATGCTCAAGGGCATGGCGCTTAGCAGCGCCGCGCTAGCAGCTAGTACTGTGGTCAGTGGTTGTGCTTCTAACGCGAATAACCAAGTGCCAGCGAATGCCAGCAAAGATGCGGTGCCCAAATTTAAAGGCAATATTAATCATTCGGTGGCCCGCTGGACCTACGGGGATTTATCGATTGAAGAGCTTTGCCAAGTGGTGAAATCGCTGGGCTTTTCGGCCATCGATTTAATTGGTCCTGAAGGTTGGCCGATCCTCAAACGCTATGGCATTGACTCATCCATGTGTAATGGGGCTGAGCTAAACCTAGTCGATGGTTTTATTCACCCTGAATTTCACGATGAGCTTGAACAACGCTACCTAAAGCACATCGATTTAGTGGCCGAGGCGGGTTACAAAAATCTTATTTGTTTTAGTGGTAATGCTCGGGGGATGAGTAAAGAACAAGGCCTTAAAAACGCTGTTGCGGGTCTTAAGCGTATTCTGCCCTACGCTGAACAAAAAGGTGTGGTGATACAAATGGAGCTGTTTAACAGCCGTGTTGATCACCCAGACTATATGGCTGATAGCTCAAAGTGGGGTGTCGATTTGTGTAAAGCGCTTGGCTCAGAGCATTTCAAGCTACTGTATGACATCTACCATATGCAGGTGAATGAAGGCGATATTATTCGCACCATTGAAGATAACCATCAGTATTTTGGCCACTATCACACCGCAGGTGTGCCGGGGCGCCATGAAATTGGAGATAACCAAGAGCTTTATTATCCAGCCATTGCCCGAGCAATTAGGGATGTGGGCTTTACCGGATACCTCGCACAGGAATTTATTCCTGCTGCAAAAACCAAAACAGGCAAAATCGAATCGCTACGTGAAGCAATTCATATCTGTGATGTGTGACTTTTTATCTACGCGTTTTTTATCGTAACGCAGCACACATTAGACATCACGCAACAAGAAGTTAGGGACCAAAAATGGCAAATAATCATTACGACGCAATCGTTGTTGGCTCAGGTATCAGCGGTGGTTGGGCGGCAAAAGAGTTAACCGAAAAAGGGCTTAAAGTGTTAATGCTAGAAAGAGGCAGAAACATTGAGCATGTTAAAGACTACACGAATGCCCATAAGGAAGCGTGGGATTACCCTCATCGCGGCGAGCGTACGCAGGAAATGATTGAAAATTATCCGGTGTTAAAGCGCGATTATCCCCTTAATGAGCCAACGCTTGGTATGTGGGCGAATGAAAAAGATAGCCCTTACGTGGAAGAAAAGCGCTTCGATTGGTTTCGTGGTTATCACATGGGCGGGCGCTCACTTACTTGGGGTCGTCAAAGTTACCGATTGAATAAAGAAGACTTTTTAGCCAACGCCAAAGAAGGTATCGCTGTTGATTGGCCTATTCGCTATGAAGATGTGTCACCTTGGTATGACTACGTAGAGCGCTTCGCTGGCATCAGTGGCAGCAAAGACGGCTTAGATGTATTGCCTGACGGTGAGTACCAAATGCCGATGCCTCTTAACTGCGTTGAAAAAGATGTGGCGGCAAGGATTCAGAAAACCTTTAAAGGGCAACGTCACTTAATTCCGGGCCGTACCTCAAACATGACCGAGCCTAAGCCAAAAGAAGGCCGCACAAATTGTCAGTACCGAAATAAATGCTGGTTGGGATGTCCTTTTGGTGGGTATTTCAGTACCCAGTCATCGACGCTTCCTGCAGCCGTTAAAACCGGTAACTTGACCGTACGACCTTATTCTATCGTGACCGAGATTTTGTACGATAAAGATAAAAAACGTGCCAAGGGTGTGGCAATTATCGATGCCGAAACTAATGAGACGTATGAATTCACCAGCAAAATACTGTTCGTGAATGCCTCATCATTCAATTCGACCTGGCTACTGATGAACTCTGCTACTGATATTTGGCAAGGGGGCTTGGGCAGCAGCAGTGGTGAGCTTGGTCACAACGTAATGGATCACCACTTTAGAATTGGCGCTCATGCCATGGTTGAGGGATACGACGACAAGTATTACTACGGGCGACGCCCAAGCGGCTTTTACGTACCACGTTTTCGTAACTGGGGTGATGATAAGCGTGATTATGTGCGCGGTTTTGGTTATCAAGGCTCTGCTAGTCGCCAAGGCTGGGGGCGTGATGTGGCCGAAATGGGCATAGGTGCTGACTTAAAGAATGCGATCAGTGAACCTGGTTCATGGCAGATAGGTATGACGGCATTTGGTGAAATGTTGCCTGATCACAGCAATCGAATTTTCCTCGATAAAACCAAGCGCGATAAATGGGGCTTGCCTGTACTGGCCATGGACGTTGAGATAAAAGACAACGAAAAACGCATGCGCAAAGACATGATGCAAGATGCGATTGACATGTTCGAAGCAGCAGGCATGAAGAACGTACAAGGTTATGACGGCAATTATTTCCCTGGTCAAGGCATACACGAAATGGGCACAGCACGTATGGGCCGTGATCCTAAAACCTCCGTTTTAAACGGCAATAACCAAGTGTGGGATGCCCTGAACGTATTTGTGACTGATGGTGCTTGTATGACCTCTGCATCTTGCGTGAACCCATCACTGACTTATATGGCATTGACCGCCAGAGCGGCTAACTTTGCTGTTGAAGAGCTGAAGAAAGGAAACCTGTAATCATGAGTATGAACAGACGCGAATTACTTAAAATGATTGCCGCTGCCACAGGCACGGCGTTTGTCAGTGCGAATGCGATGGCGTATGTCACGCTGCCGATGAAGACCATTAATCAAACGGCATTCTCAAAAGATGATGTGGCGTTTTTTAATGAGGTGGGCGAAGTGATTATTCCTCGCACTGATACCCCAGGTGCAAAAGATGTCAACGTCGGCTATATGATGGCGGTGATGGTAACAGATTGTTATACCCCAGCTCAGCAAGCGGCGTTTAAAGGAGGCATTGCTTCAATAAAGGCACTGGCTAAATCAACTTACGGTAAAGACTTTCTTTTACTCAATACTGACGAGCGTACACGCTTGCTAGCTACCTTGAATGATGAAGCCGATGTGTTTAATCGCAAAGCTAAATTGGCAAATGACGATGCGGAAAAACCTATGCCACACGGATTCACGTTAATTAAACAGTTAACTCTATTTACTTTTTTCACGTCCAAAGAAGGAGCAAATAAAGTCTTGCGCTATGTGGCTATTCCCGGTCGTTATGATGGTGAAATGCCGTATAAAAAAGGGGATCGTGCTTGGGCGACCTAGCGTAGTTGTCGCGCGTGATTTTGTAATTACGAGACTTGTAGTAACAATTGCGATGTTTAATTTTCAAAACGGATAATACATATGAAGTTAACAAAACACATTTTTAGCCTAACGTTAGTCTTGGCTGGTGGTGCGCTGCTTAGCCATACTGCAAGTGCCGAACAAAGCCAAGCTGAACGTGAAGCACAGGCCCAAAAGACCGAAGTATGGGAGCCAGTGCCGAAAAGCGTAGCGACGCCTATCGGCAAAGCGCCTTCAGATGCAGTGATTCTTTTTAGCGGAGATGATTTAAGCGCCTGGGAAGGGCTGAAAGGAGGAGAAGCACCTTGGACTATCAGTGGCGATGTGCTGACGGTTAAACCCGGGGCAGGTGATATTAAAACAAAGCAAAACTTCTGCGATGTACAGCTGCATATGGAATGGCGTACACCGACTCAAGTCGAAGGAATGCGCGGTCAGCAACGTAATAACAGCGGTATCTTCTTTCAGCAACGATATGAAGTGCAAGTGCTTGATTCTTATGAAAACCCTACCTATTCAAATGGGCAAGCGGGCAGTGTATATAAGCAAACAATCCCACTTGTAAATGCAATGCGCCCCGCAGGCGAGTGGCAATATTACGACATTATCTATAGCGCTCCGCGTTTCGATGGCGAACAGCTTAAGACGCCGGGCTACATAACGGTAATGCACAATGGCGTGGTAGTACAAAATCATACAGAAATTCAAGGTAAAACAGAGTGGATAGGGGCACCTAGCTACGAGGCTCACGGTTGTGCTCCTTTGCAGTTGCAAGATCATGGCAATTTAGTCAGCTTCCGAAATATTTGGCTGCGGGAACTCTAACCTATATTGATCTCGTTACTATCAGTGAAATGAGCCGCTTTTTGCGGCTCTTTTTGTACCATTACACCTTAATAAATGAGCATTCGGCGAGAATGTAAAACTCGCCTTAAAGGAATGTACCAGCGGCTTTTGCTCAGGACTCTCTATTTGACAGGATTCTCTCGTTTTGAAAGGGTCCGCTCGATTTGACAGGGAATAGCCATCCCTTCATAGCACCACCTTAAAAAATAACGGCTGGATGCATTCTGAGACGGTCACTTATTAATACGGATTAGCCTTATAGGTGCGCTAAAAGCAAGTGTAAAAAATGAAGTTGATAGGCAAAGCAAAAAGCGCGTTTTGCACAGCCCTCTTAAGCTCGTGTTACTAGCAAATTCATTGCTCTAGGTCTATTGAATTGCTCCATGAGTGTTGCAGAGTTTGTTGTTGGAGGAGTTAGGCGTTATATTTCAATATAAGGTGAACCGATTTCATTTTAATTGGCGTTACTTAATAGTTGCTGTATGGTTTTTCATCATGGCTGACTAGAGCAACAAAGCTGAAGAGAAAAATAAGCTAAGCCAAAAGAAAAAGTCTGTTGGGTTTGTTCTTTGCAAAAGCAAACAGTCAAATATCGGCTAATAAAAACAAGGATAATAATAAATGCGCTATTCACTCGACCCCATCGATTTGGTGGTGTTTATCGTCTATGCCGTGGGCCTACTTGCGCTCGCACTATGGATCTCTCGTGAAGAGAAATCACATAACCGTAGCACCCAAGATTACTTTTTGGCGAGTAAGTCATTGCCTTGGTGGGCGATTGGTGCGTCACTCATTGCGGCGAATATTTCTGCAGAGCAAATTATTGGTATGTCAGGCTCAGGTTTCGCTTTAGGCCTTGGTATCGCATCGTACGAATGGATGGCGGCGATTACGCTTATTCTTGTGGGCAAATACTTACTGCCAATCTTTCTCAAAAACGGTATTTACACCATGCCTCAATACCTAGAGCAGCGTTTTGACAGCCGAGTTAAAACCACCTTGGCACTGTTTTGGTTAGGGGTATTTATATTTGTAAATTTAACCTCAGTGTTATGGCTAGGTGGTCTGGCAATACAAAGTGTGGCAGGCATTGACTGGCTGTATGGCATGATTTTTCTGGCTATATTCTCTGTGGCTTATTCAACCTATGGAGGCCTAAAAGCGGTGGCGTATACCGACATTATTCAAGTCGTGCTGCTGGTTTTCGGCGGCTTCTTTTTAAGTTATTTAGCGTTGCAGCAGATATCAGGCGGGGAAGGGGTGCTCAAGGGTTTTACCCTGTTGACAGAAAAGGTGCCGGGGCACTTCGATATGATTTTAAGCCCAGATAACAGTGAGTATATGAATCTACCTGGAATATCTGTGCTGGTGGGCGGCTTATGGGTAATGAACGTCGGTTACTGGGGCTTTAATCAATATATTATTCAGCGGGCTTTGGCGGCTAAAAACATTCAAGAAGCGCAAAAAGGCATTGCCTTTGCTGCTTATTTAAAGTTACTGATGCCAATTATTGTGGTACTTCCTGGCATTGCAGCGGTCATATTGTTTCCTGACATTGAAAAGCCCGATCAAGCGTATCCATCTATGATGTCTTTGATGCCGGTAGGGATAAAAGGCTTGGTGTTTGCTGCGCTTGTGGCGGCGATTGTTTCATCTTTAGCATCGATGACCAACAGCATCTCTACCATTTTTACTATGGATATTTACCGCCCTATGCGTGCGGACAAAGACGAAAATCATTATGTAAATATAGGGCGTTTGTCGACGGTGACATCTCTTATCGTAGCAGTGTGTGTGGCACAGCCTCTCATCGGCCAGTCAGAGCAGGCGTTTCAGTACATTCAGGAATTTACTGGCTTGTTTTCTCCTGGTATTACTGTGATTTTCTTAATGGGTATGTTCTGGAAGCGCACCACCTCATCAGGAGCGTTAGCGGCAGCAATTGGCTCTGCGTTGTTTTCTGTACTGTTTGCCGTTTACGTTCCTGAGTTACCCTTTATGGACCGAATCGGAATAGTATTTTTAATGTGCTTAGGATTAACGTATTTCGTCTCTGCTAGGGGCACAGCTCCTAAAGATGATAGCAGTGTCGACATAAGCGATGTGAGCTTTGCGACCACGTCTAGCTTTAATATCGCAGGTATCGGGTGCGTGCTCATACTGATTGGCTTGTACGCCACTTGGTGGTAGCGCACTAAAAGTACTTACAGTAGGGCTGCAGTTGCAGCTCTACGTTTCTTTAAAACGACTTTTCTTTTCTATTTTCTGCTTTTTAACACTTATCTCGTTAACCTCGTAAGAGACTTTTTTGGCTCGTTTGATCCTAATAGCACGTCATTTACTCGGATTACATTTTGCCAACGGGCGTGGATGCTAAATATACGAGGTAAACCGATTTCATTTTGTCTGGTGTTTGTGCTTTTTTTATCGTATGTTGGTACTCAATCTATCTTAGCGTGAAGCGTATTTTTGATGATAAAAGCCAGCTTTTTCATTTCCTTTCGTTTGTGCAGTGCCCCCTTGATGCTAATAAAACGGCTACAGCAATGGTTTTGGTCGCCTAGCTACCTTTATACAGTGTGCTGTATATGTGGGTGGGTTGTTCAGCCTGCGACATTAAATGCGCAAACATTACTCAAAGCGCAAGCTAATGAGCCCTTGGTTAGCGTTCGCGAAGAAGTATGGGGGCATTATCAAGGACAAGATATCAAACGATTCACTTTATCTAATGACAATGGCATGCAGGTTAGTGTGACCAATTGGGGCGCCTATGTTACGTCGATTTTAGTGCCGGATAAGAACGGCCTGATAGAAGACGTGGTGCTAGGCTACGACAGTGCTGAAGAATATATCAATGACTGTTGTTATAACGGCGCGACGGTCGGGCGCTTCGCGAATCGTATTGCAGGTGGGCGTTTTCAAGTTGATGGAAAAGCCGTACAGTTAAGTGTTAAGCAGACGGGGGGGAATAAAGGTAACCACGCCCATGGTGGGGAGGTCGGCTTTAATAAAAGGCTGTGGCAAGCCAAGCTAACCGCAAATGGGGTAGAGATGCATTACTTATCCCCTGACGGTGAAGAAGGCTATCCAGGTAACGCGCAAGTGAGCGTACGTTATAGCTTGAATAAAGACAATGAATTTACCGTTCACTTTAGCGCTTCAAGTGATAAAACAACGCCAATCAACCTTATTTCTCATATTTATTTTAATTTAACCGGTTACCAGAAGCGTAATATCGAGCAGCATAAATTACAGGTTAACGCGCATAAAATCGTGCAGGTTAAAAAGGGGTTATTGCCCACAGGTAAATTGATTGATGTCACTGGCACACCGTTTGATTTAACGTCACCGGTAGCATTGCACCGCCCTTTGACCAGTATGCATGAGCAATTGAAGCTGGCTCAGGGGATGGATAAAGCTCACGGCGGTTTTGATCATACTTGGGTGTTTGACCAGTATGATGGTAAGTTGCGTTATCAAGTTCAGCTTAGCGAGCCTAACAGCGGCCGAGTGTTGGATATTTTGACCACGCAACCTGGCGTGCATGTGTACACGGGCAATTTCATGAACGGCAGCGCAAAAGGCAAGCAAGGTAAGTTGATAACATTTCGCAGTGGTGTTGCGCTAGAAACGCAGCACTTTGCTGATTCGGTTAATCAACCAGGGTTTCCTAATACGCTTTTGCGACCGGGACAAGCCTATAGTGAATCTACTGTTTATCGTTTTGGGAGCAAACATTAAAACGCAATGGCAACCATTAAAGATGTAGCAAAATTAGCCGGTGTATCTCCGGCCACTGTTTCTCGGGTGCTTAGTTCGACCGTGGTCGTCAGCCCTAAAACAAAAGCGCGAATAGAAAAAGCGATCGCAGAGCTCGATTTCAGGCCAAATGCTCACGCGCGCGCATTGGTCAGTAAAAGCACACACACGATAGGCGTGGTAATTTCCCAGCTTGCAGATCCTTTCTTTGCGCAAATGGCGAGCAGTATTGAAAATGTCGCCAAGAAACGTAAGTTTAAAGTTTTGGTCAGTACAGGGTCATTGGATGCGCAAAAAGAATTAACCGCGATAAAAAGCCTGCAAGCACAGCGCTGCGAAGCGATGGTGGTTAACAGCAAGGCCTTACCCGATGACGTACTCATTGACTTGGCGCAGCGAATTCCAGGATTTGTGCTGATCAACAAGTTCATTCCTCAAATCAGCGAGCGCTGTGTTTGGTTCGATAATGTGGGCGGCGGTAAGGTGATGGCGGATCATATAGCGTCGCTCGGACATACCCAAATTGCTGTTATTTCTACTAAAGATCGTATTTACGATGCCACGCATAGACTCAATGGAATACGCGAGTCGTTAAATGACTATCAAATTCCTTTGCTTGACGAATATATTGCCCATGGCACCCCAGATTATGACGGCGGGCGCGCAGCGGTGGAAAGCCTTGTACTCAGAGGTTGCCAATTCAGCGCTGTATTGTGCTACAACGACGCGATGGCAACCGGGGTTATATCCGCCTTAACGGATTTGGGTAAAAAAATCCCAGATGACGTGTCAGTGGTGGGGTTTGACGATGTGTTGCTAGCAAAGTATTGCATGCCCAAATTAACAACCGTTAAATACCCAATCGATATTATGGCGCGCAAAGCAACAGAGTTGGCTCTGAGCTTTATTAGTAAAGACCAACCCGTCAAGCAAGTTGTTAAAGATTATCAATATAAGCCCTTTCTGGTGAAGCGTGAGTCAGCGACAAAATATTAAGTTATTGGCAAATTGAATGCTGCCTTTACCTGATATATCACGTCAGCACAAAGTCGCGCTCGGTTTTGGGTTTCTTGCTCTGTTTTTTGCCAATAACAGCTTAAGCGCTATGGCTGTACCTTACTTTCAAATGACACTTGGCCTAGACCCTTTTTGGCTGAGTTTAGTGATTGCTGCTCCAATCATATGTGCGGCCTTTATCAGCCAAGTTGTGGGGCGTGTTTCAGATAGATTAAACACTAAGCACGGCAATCGTCGATTTTTGCTACTGGTATCCGGCATCTCTTCAGGTGTGTTGTTTAGCGCAATTTGGCAGGTACCTAGTGACGCCAGCCAAATTGCAATTTTAGCCTATGTATTGACCTTCAATTTTTTGTTTTCTGTTGCCCTAACGTTTCTGACTATCAACGTTAAGTCCTTGGCATTTGACCTGAGTCGAAACGAAACTCAACGGGTTAACGTGATGGCATTTGGCTCTTTTTTTGAACGCTTGGGGACCTTTGCCTATTTCTGGTTGTTTCCTTTGGCGCAATTATCACTATGGGGCGGCGTCTATATTGGTATTCAATACGTAGGCTGGATAGTTGGCATTGTCTTGATTGGTTTATTCTCAATCGTCACTGCCTGGTGTAGAGCCACCGTGCAAAGAAATACTGAATCACGTACCGATTCTAGGCAAAAGCCTGTCAACGTTAACCCTATTGTTTTGCGCAATCGGGGCCAAACGCCACATGATGTAGCTTTAGTGCGAGACCCTAAAATTAAGCTGGCTTTGTATCTGTTACTTGGGCTAACGCTGATTAAATTTGGGGCCATCAGTATCTTCACGAGTTTCGATTATTATCTTCTGGTGTATTTTGTTAAACACGGCGACATAGCTACAGGGGCCTACTGGAAAGGGATTCTGTCGTCCGCCTTCGCATTGTTTACGCTGATCATGATCCCCATTTTTTCACACCTGACATTGAAACTAGGTAAATTAAAAACGTTATCTATTATATATTGGCTGACAGCGCTGGGTGCTTTACTCAAATGGTTTATTTATCAGCCAGGTTTCGAGTGGATGGTGGTGATCGATGCGCTATTAGGCGCTCCGTCGTGGGTTGCTATATCCGTGGTTATTCCAAGTATGTTGGCTGATTTATGCGCATACGAACGCAGGTTATCAGGGCACAATAAAGTAGGGTATTTTGTTTCAATTCAAAACAAAGTGATCAACTTTGCACTAGTGAGTACCATGATAGGGGCGGGGATGTTACTGAATATAGTGGGCTTTGATGCGAATGCCGGTAGTGAGCAAAGCGCAAACAGTATATTTTGGATGCGGGTATGCTTGGCAGGAGGCCCGTTGATTTTGTGTTTTGTTTCTTTGTTTTTGGTGAAAATGTATCCCTTATCCGACCAACAAATGGCATTGAATGAAAATGCCCTAGTACAGACTTAAGATGAGCATATGTAATGCCTACCATTAAAGATATTGCCAAAGCGGCTGGAGTATCACCTGCGAGCGTTTCGCGGGTCATTAACAACGGGCCTAAAGTTGGTGCTAAAACCCGTGAAAAAATTAAGCGTATTATTCGTGAAATGGAGTATCAACCCAACGCGAATGCCCAAGCGATCAATATGCAAAATAATGCATCAATCGGGATCGTGCTGGCAGATTTAACTGACCCCTTGTTTGCCAAAATGGCTCACGGTATTGAAAAGGTAGCAGCAGAGCAGAATCTACAGATTTTTCTAAACTCTGGAGCCTTTGACAGAGCGAGCGAGCTTGATGCTATCGAAGTGTTACTTGAACACCGCTATCAAGCATTAGTGGTACACAGCGCCATGATAGACGATAAAACCTTGATTGATTTTGCCCGTAAGGTGCCAGGGTTGGTGCTGCTTAATCGCTATATTAAAGAGATTGAGGACCGCTGTATTTGGTTAGATGACAAATTAGGTGGAGCATTAATGGCCGACCATATTGTGGAAAAAGGCCACCAGAAAATCGCTGTTATTGGGGTTGATGGGATCTTGAATAACACTCGCTATCGCCTCGAAGGCATAAAAGCTCAACTCAATAAATACCCAGTGCAATTTGAAGTTGAAATGTTGGAACAAGGTGCGGCGACCTATGAGGGCGGGGAGGTTGCTGTACAAAATTTACTTGCCAGAGGTGTCGAGTTTAGCGCTATTTTGGCTTACAACGATGCTATTGCCATAGGGGCAACCTCCATGTTGAAGGCTCACGGCCTAAGTGTGCCGAAAGACGTCTCCGTTGTTGGCTTCAATGATTTAATTTTGGCTCAGTGCATTAAACCTAAACTGACTACCATTCATAACCCGATAGAAGAAATGGCGATGAAGGCGACCAAATTGGCGCTAAGCTTGAGCAAAAATAGTGACTTGGGTGAGATAGAGTCTGTAGCTGATAAACATAAATATGTGCCGGTTTTAGTACAAAGACATTCCGTTCAAGAGATTAGTTGATCTGCGCGAACCAAGACTCATATCTGAAATTCGCTCAGGTGAAGTCAGCTGAGTTCACAGTTAAAGAGGTATCATGACTACATTTGAATCCATACCTAGAGTTGATATTACCCACAGCCCAACACCGATTGAGAGCTTAGCTAGGTTAACCGAGGAACTTGGCCACAAGGTGTTTATAAAACGTGATGATTGCACAGGACTGGCGGGCGGTGGCAATAAAACCCGTAAACTAGAATATTTAATCGCCGACGCCCAATTAAAGGGGGCTGATACGCTTGTTACAGTGGGCGGGTTACAGTCTAACCATGCTCGGCAGACAGCAGCAGCCGCCGCTAAATTCGGCTTAAAGTGTGAGCTTGTGCTTGACGACGTAGAAGGTACTCCCAAAGCAGACTATTACCAAAACGGTAATATATTGTTAAATCGTATTTTAGGGGCAAATATTCACACATTGAGCCTAGGTGATGACAGCGAAAGCTACGTTATCGGGTTGCTTGATACGTTAACCCAAGCGGGTCGTAAGCCGTACCTTATTCCTATGGGGGGCTCAAATGTGATTGGTAGCTTAGGTTATGTACGTTGCGCCAAAGAAATTTTGCAGCAATTGGCTGATACTAATCTACATATTGACCAAATTATTCTGGCTACTGGCAGTGCTGGTACGCAAGCCGGTTTGCTCGCAGGGTTAATTGCTGAAAATTCAGACATTCCAGTATTCGGTATTTCAGTTAGTCGTAGCGCTGAAATGCAAACTCCCTTGGTACAGGACCTTCTTGAGCACACATTAACTTACTTAGATATTGATCCTGGCCGAGCGACAGGCAAAGTGCTCACCAACGGGAATTACGTCGGTGAGGGATACGGGATAGTCACGCAATCTATGGAAACGGCGGTAAAGCGCTGCGCTCAACTAGAAGGCTTGTTATTAGATCCGGTATACACAGGAAAGGCGATGGCAGGTTTCATCGATTTGTGCATTAAGGGGGAGATTGCTTCTAGTAGCCAATCGTTATTTCTTCATACAGGTGGCAGCCAAGGACTTTTTGCTTACCGTGAGATTTTTTAGCTCGTGGTGTTAGTTCGAAATAGTACTCAAATATAATAACGCATTAGATATACTCTATTAGCAGCGTTGAGTGCAGTGCTTTGTGCATCTAAACTATCATTTTTATGCGCTAAATTGGGTGTCAGACATGCCACTTACAAGTGGAATGGCAGTAGCTGATCTTTACACTTACTAGGTTGTTTATTCGAGTATCTATCTGATTTTACTTGCAGTTATCAATTAAGATGACATATAAAGTACCTAGCTAGTGCGTATATTTTGGAGTAACGACTATCAAATTTTTTGCAAAGTTACAGGGCATCTTTCACGGTTGTTTTTCAGCTAGTTGGCCAAAGATGCCTATCCAAAAGGTCAATACTACCCGCCTAATCATCATGATACTTTGTGCTACGACGTTGACCAGTGCCCAAACAGTCAATGTGGAATTTGAAAAGCTTATCTCTTTGTTGCACCAACAATATGACCCCATGCGTGCTGATGTAGGCCGAGAGATGCAAAAAATGCTAGCAGACCTCAAGGGAGTAGATGAAATAGAAAAGGTGAACACAGTGAATGCGTTTTTTGACGAGCAGTTGACCTATCAAACTGATATCGCTTTGTGGCACGAAAAGGACTACTGGGCTACGCCTTTAGAAACGTTAGGCAAAGGACGAGGAGACTGTGAAGATTACGCCATCATTAAATATTTTATGTTGCGCTATTTGGGGATAGCAGAAAGCCAATTACGTCTGGTGTATGTAAAAGCACGAATTGGCGGACCTAGAAGTAAAATTACTCAGGCACATATGGTGCTGTCTTACTACTTACCCAAACAAAGTGAGCCACTTATCCTAGATAGCTTGCTTGCTGATGTCGTACCCGCTTCTCAGCGTACGGATCTTATACCCGTTTTTAGTTTTAACACCGAAGGCCTTTGGGCAAAAGGCTCAACTAAATCAGTGGCGAGCCCTACCGCACGTTTATCACGTTGGCGTAATGCCCTTGAAAAAATAAAGGCAGAGGGGATCACGTGGGGCTAGCATTGGCCGTTCATAATGAGGTGACTCGCCCATGTCACTAGTTCGGCAGCTATGGTTGTCTGTTATTCTTATTTTGTTGGCCAGCTCACTGACTAACTTTGTGATCAGTACCTATTTCGAGCGGAAGAACTTACAAGAGCAACTTTATTTAAAAAACGTAGATGATGTTAATTCCCTAGCGATGATGTTGTCGCAAGACGATAGGCAACTAACCGATATTCAGTTACTCATTTCTGCCACCTTTGATGCTGGGCATTACCAACGGATAGAGCTGATTAATCCTGAGGGGATCAGTGTTTTTCTCCGCGAGTTTAAGGGGGAAATGGAATCTGACATTCCGGCACTGGCAAAATATTTTTTCAACTTCCAGGTCAAACCGGGTATTGCACAAGTGAGCAGCGGCTGGAATCGAATAGGCACCTTGTATTTAGAAAGCCATTCCCATTACTTGCATGAAGCACTGTGGCATCGAACTCAAGCCTTTTTCCTTAGTTTTATCGTCATTTCATTAATCGCAGGGGCGATTGGCTCCTTTGTATTACATTTTCTATTGAAGCCTTTAGAAATGGTAGTTGAGCAGGCCCATCGTTTTTCAGAAAAGCGCTTTATGATGCTACCTGTACCGCGTACTGTAGAATTTGCCAAAGTGATCACGGCAATGAATTCATTAGCACAACGCTTTAAAAGCATCATTGAAGACGGAAATAAACGTTTAGACGAACTGCGTTATAAAAGTCAGCATGATGATTTAACCGGTTTGGCCAATTGCGAGGCTTTTGAGACCTTACTTGATGCTCAGTTAAAATACCGTGACAGAGAGGGGCACAATGTACTTTTCATGGTAAAAATTTTCGGTATGAATGAGATATCTTTACGACTTGATAAGCAAAAAGTTGACAAAATTATTGTCGATTTCGCCCACGTAATACAGGACTTTACCAAGCAAATAGAAGGCCGATACACTGATGTTCGTTTCGGGCGGTTAAGTGGTTCCGAGTTCGCTATTTTGTTAACCGAAGCTGAGGATATTCAGCAACTGAGTGACATTCTGGTAGATGTAGTGCGCACGTTTAAAGGCCGTTCTCGTGATTTATACGATTTGTACGTGTTGCATGCTGGGGTTTATCTTGCCCCTGACGAATCACGAACAACATTAATGCGTCGAGTGCAGTCACTTCTGATTGAAGCATCTAAGGAGAGAGCCCTTGCATTGATTGACAACAAGTTGACCATAGTTGCGCCTTACAATGATGATATCCAATGGCGCAAAGCTCTAAATGCTGCGCTTAACGACAATATACACTCGGTGACTTTTCCCGTCGTCAAAAAAGATGGCAGTGCGATTCATTATCAGGCGTTGATGGGGTTGGAATTGGATAACGAGGTCCGTAAAGGGGGCTATTTTGTTCACTGGGCACGTAAATTAGACATGATCCCGCAGATCGACTTTAAAATGATTGAGTTCATTCTTAATAAGATCGAGCAAGAAAGCAGTGCTTATGATTATGCTATTTTGTTGTCTTACGAAACCATGGTCAGTGAGCCATCTTTGCAGCGCATATCTCAGTTACTAACTGAGCATAGCGCGGCGGCTCAGCATATCTGCCTAGAAGTGCGCGAAAGTGTCGCCTCTGCAAATTTTGAGCTATTTAGACACTTCACTCTGACGCTCAAAGCAACCGGGTGTAAGATTGGTTTAAAACGCGTGGGCGACTCATTTTCAACCTTACTTGATTTACAAGAGCTGGGCTTGGATTACATTAAAATTGATAGCGCGTTTGTATTTAACGTGGCGATCAATGCATCAAACCAAAACTTTCTTCGTGGCTTGTGCTCGTTAGCACACTCATTGGGTATCGTCGTCATTGCGGATGGAGTGACCAGTAAAGAAGACGCAGATTCGCTTTACGAGAATGGCTTTGATGGGATTATTTCCCTCATGCAACAATTTTAGTTCGCCCCTTAATGATGTTAAGTAGGGCGACATTAATTCATTAACCACACCGTTGCCATTGCCCCTATAAATACTGCTTTAAGAGGCTATGATTTGAGGCTTAAGGTATTACTTAACGCTCAGTCATAGCAATCGACGTGGCGCGAAGCAGCGGCTTTAAAATGTAGTCCAGTACGGTTTTTTTACCCGTTATGATGTCGACTTGGGTTGTCATGCCGGGGATAATTTGCATACCGTTTTTAAAGCTATTTGAGTCGGTTTGCAATCTAACCACATAATAGGTTTCGTCGTTTTCATCGGTAATGGTATCTGCACTAATGTGCGTGACTTCTGCTTCAAGACCACCGTAAATCACAAAGTCATAGGCGGTAAATTTGACCATAGCCGTTTGGCCGGGGCGCAAAAATGCGATGTCTTGAGGTTTAATTTTTGCTTCTACAATCAATTGGTCATCCAGCGGAATAATTTCAATCACGTCACTTCCAGGTGGAACAACTCCTCCTATCGTATTGATAAACAGCCGCTTTATGGTGCCTTTAACCGGTGATTTTAAGTCCGCTTGATATACCACATCAGCAAGACCAGATTCTGTTTCTTTGAGGGAATTGAGCTCAGTGGATACATCACTTAGTTCATTGCGCCAGCGGTTGGTTGTGGTCAGTTCTTTTTCACGTATCTTGGATTTAGCCTCTTTGATTGCTGATTCATTGCGGCGTATTACAGACTCGTTTCGTTTTATTTCGCCTTCAATCTCAACTAATTGTCTTTCAAGACGAATAATATCAATATCGGATATGGCGCCTGACTTAAGCAAGGGGCGAGTAACGGCAAGCTCTCGCTGAATCAAATCTCTGGTGCGAACATATTGCTCTTTTGTCGATTGGGCCTCTTGCAGTTCATGTTCCCGCTGCCTTGTTTGTTGTTGATACATAGAGATGTGTTGGGCTAACTCTTCCACATTGGCGGCATACTGATTTTGTTCCGAGCGAACAATTTCAGGTGCTTGCTTCACTAATTTTTCAAAAAACACCGGCTCAGTATTTTCAGTTAAGGCTTTTAAGCGCGCCAATTTAGCACTTAGCGATAAATACTGGCTGCGATTTTCGCGCAGCGTTGACATAAACCGAGTGGGGTCAAGCTTTAGTAATATGTCACCAGCATTGACGGTTTGCCCTTCTCGCGTCAGGATTTCTTTAACGATTCCTCCGTCGTAAGACTGCACAACTTGCAACTGATTTGATGGTACTACTTTGCCGTCGCCGCGAGTGACTTCATTGAGTGTGGCATTTGCAGCCCAAAGCAATAATGCAATTAAAGCAAATACGATAAAGTACAGTAACATTCTCGCTTTCAAAGGGTTTTGCTGTAGCTGCTCCCAATCGGCGTCTAGCACCCAATCATTGGTATTAGGTGGAGATAACCATCGATTAAATATACGCCCGACATAACTCGGTTTAGGCTCCTCGTTGCAGCCAAAAAGAGTGCCTAGTTTATTGAATGAGCCTTGCTCAGTGGTGGTATTTTTTGCTTGTTTTTCGTTCATATTGTAGCCCTCACATTACCGCTCTTTAGGGCTTCGAGTACTTTGTTTCTTTCGCCTTTAATAACGACCTTACCTGCATCTAACACTATGATTTGGTTGACCATTGATAGTAAAGATACGCGGTGGGTTACCATTAGCATGGTACGGCCAGCGCTGACGCTCTCTAGTGCTGATTTTACTTGGTCTTCTGCTTGGTGATCTAGCGACGATGTGGGCTCATCGAGCAGTAAGAATGGGGGATTAGCCACAATGGCTCTTGCAATAGCGACCGCTTGTTTTTGACCGCCAGATAAATGATGCCCGTGTTCTCCCACTTGCATATCTAGGCCATCCGGGTGGTTATTGACCACAGACATTAACCCGCTGAGCTCAAGCGCACGCGTGAGGGCTTGTGGTTCAGCATGTTTGGCTAAGTACATAATATTGTCTCTGAGTGAGCCAAAGAATAGAGATATTTCTTGGGGCACATAGCCCACATTATTACGTAATTCTGATAATTCTAATTGTTGTAGTTCGATACCGTCTATGTATATGTGCCCTGAGGTCGGGGTATACAAACCCAACAGCAGCTTTTGTATGGTACTTTTCCCCGAACCATTCTTACCCAGTATCGCGACATGATCACCTGCATTAATTTTGAAACTCACATTCGATAACACATCCTTGGAGTCATCGTCGTAACGAAAAGTGACGTTTTTAAACTCAATGTCGCCCTTGAAGGTCGCGTGTTTGATTTTATGGGTGTTAACTGGGCGTTCTAAGGGTTGATCCATTAAGGTGTTAAGCATCTCCATCGAGGTAGCAGCGTTGTGATATTGTGCGATGACGCCGGCTACCAGATTAATGGGGTTCATTGCTCTACTGCTAAGCATATATGCGGCAATAAGTGCCCCTTGGGTAAGTTCACCTTCGATTATCAAATACACCCCTACAATCAGTATAACGATACCAACCAGCTGTTGGATAAATTGTGAGACGTTGCTGATTGAAGAAGAAATAAAACGAATCTGTGACTGGGTTCGAGCGAGAAAGATAGTGCTTTTCTCCCAATCTACTTGGACTTTCGATTCTGCGTGAAAGCTCTTTATTTCCTCTATGTTGTCGATGCTTTCTACTAGAATAGCGTTACGTAAAGCGCCAGATTGCATCGCACCATTAGCAAGACTATGTAGTTTCTTTTGTGCGGAAAACGCGTAGCCAACGATAAGCAGGGAGCCAACAATAATAGGTAGCACAAGCACAGGTGAAATTATGGCAATAATCACACTAAACAGAAGAACAAACGGTAAATCAACAAAGGAAACCAAGGTCAGCGAGCTGAGCAAGGCGCGAATGGACTCGAACGATTGAATACCACTGGCGAATGCACCAGATGAAGGAGGCCTGTCTAATAGCCGGATATTGAGTATTTTTTCCATTAATGAAGAAGATACTTTGACGTCGATGCGGCTGGCGGCAAGCTCGACGTAATAGTTACGGACCATCTTTAGCACTAGATCAGCAAGCAATACAATAGCGACACCCGAGGCAAGCATCCACAGTGTTTCAACTGCGCCATTTGGCACCACTCGGTCATATATATTCATAACAAATAATGGCATGGCAACAGAAAACAGGTTGATTACCACCGCAGAAATAATCACATCTCGGTAAAGGCCTCTGCATTCTTTGATGACTCCCCAAAACCAGTGCCCAGTTGTATTTCGCTTAATTTTTGGTGTGCGTTCATCAAATTTGTGTTTTGGACGAGCAAAAATCACTTGTTGCGTATAACGTTTAGAAAGCACTTCTAACGATTCCTTTACGTCCGCACCAGGTAAATCAGGGTATATGACACTAGCCGTTTGTTGTTCGTTATCTATGCTCATGAGCACACAAGCAGTGTTGTTTTGTAGGATCAATACTGCAGGCAAAAGGGAGGGGTTTATTTGCTCTAAAGTGCGCGTTGCAATTTTGCTGTTAAGTCCAGCTCGTTCTGCTGCTCTTGAAAATATGGACGGAGTGAGATCGCCATCCATTAAGGGTAACCCTGACAGTAGAACATCTTTTGAGTAATCTAAATTGTAGTGTTCACATATTACATATAAACAATTACTCAAATCTTCTTTTTCTATTTTCCCCGAGGTACTTTCCATATTTCACTCTCGATTACTGATTAGGGATGAATGTACGCTGCGTTTTGTTATGATTTTTCATACCTGTGTATTAAAGCGAAAACGCAGAGGGTTGTTTATTTGATTCACTTTTTAAGAAGTTAGTTAAATTAAGTAGTATAGGAATAATGCAAATTCATTCTTTAATTCTTTGGGCAAGCATACTTTATATCTGAGTGAATGTTTGCTTTATCTAAATTATTAATATTAGGAAGGTTGTTTATTGTAATTTCTAAACTTTTTACCAATATTCCTATTTCAGCTAAAACATTTATTAATGCTTGTTTTTGGCGGAATTGAGCATCGATATAGGCACGGCTAGATTCAAAGTACTCATTCTCCGCATCAAGCACATCAAGTAGGGTTCGCTGACCAATATCAAACTGATCTTTGTAAGCCGTTTTAACTCGGCTTGAAGATAGCTTATGTTGGTTTAATACAGGTAAAAGGCGATTGGAAGTTGTGTATTCGTTGAAAGCAATTTGAATGTTTTGGCGCACATCACGACAGGTTTTATCACGTAAATCTTTTGCCACATTCACTTGCTCTTGTGCTTGTTTTATTGAGGCTTTATCTTGGCCACCACGAAATAGATTGTAGCGAAACTGCAGCCCTACAGAGCCCTCGGTTATGGTGTTATTTAAGCCAAACTGATCTCTTCCTTGGCTACCGTAACTCGCGATAAAATCGACCTGAGGTTTGTAGTTTGATTTCTGCGTTTTAACACCGAGTTTTTCTGCTTCAATGTTATGCATACTGGCAAAAAATGACGGGCTGGTGCGGTAAGTCTTCTCCAGGATTTCTTGCAAATTATTCGGTAAATCAATACGTTGAACCGGAATTTCTTGCAAATCTTCTTTAGGCGCTCGCCCCACAATACGCAGAAACCTAGCACTAACATCGTATAAGTTATTTACGTCCGTTATGACGTTTGATTCTGATAGCGCTAAACGGCCATTTATCTGCTCTAAATCAGCAGCTCGGGTAACGCCTGCACTGACGCCTTCTTCAATTTGTGAAAATACTTTTTCATGGGTAGTTAAGTTCTCTTGTGCAAGCTTCACTAACGCTTGGTATTGCTGCACATCTAAGTAAGCGAGAGCCGTTTCCCGTGCGGCATTCTCGACACTGTTGGCGAACTCAAAATACCGAACCATTTGTATCTGTCTAAACCGATTCACCTCATGTTTAACCCGGGAGCCGTTATACAAAGATTGGGTTAAAACCATCTCAATATCGTTGCTTGAAAACTCGGTATCACTGCCGTAATTGCGATCTTGGTAACGGGTGTTGGCGACCAAGTCGACGGTAGGTTTGTTACCCGCCTTTGCAACCCTCAGACTATGTTTTGCTGCGTAAAAGGTATGCCATGTGGCTTGCACATCTGGGTTGGTTTCAATCGCATCGAGGATAGCGTTAGAAATGCTATCTTTTTCTTGGGCGTAAGTTGTTGAAGATAATAGAAAACTAATGGAAATAACAAGATGAGAAAACTTCATAATTAATGCTCGTGTAGAGTAAGAAAACTAAATTATTGAGATTTTTATAACGAAAAATAAATTAACTTAACCTCCTGTTAATACACTGATTTACTTTCATATTCTCTAACGGTAGACGTAAATTTATTTTTTTCAAGTTTTAAATTTTTAAAAAATTTAACCGATTAAATTCTTAAACTTAGGTCTTATAGACTGAACTATCATACTTATTACAATTCAAATTTTGTTGACCAAGCTAGAGGTTTTTATGGCTGATTTTGAATATATCGTAACGCGTATTGATGGTGATGATTCAATTACTGTAATAAATGATGATGGCGATATTCGATTTGTATCAGAAGGTGAAGTTGTCAGTGTTGGCGATACCATTTTGTCGATTGAAGGGGGGCAAGTTGTTTTAACCGCTGGTGGACAAAATATCTTCCTTGATAACAGCGTTGATGTATTTATCGGAGCTGACCTCGCTCCTCAACAAGATATTCAAACTGCAGATGAGTCAGAAATAGATATTGATGATGATTTTCTTGCGGCACTTGATGGAGATGGCGATCTTCTCGATTCATTAGACGCTACAGCCGCAGGTGCTGAATCAGGCGGTGAAGGAGGAGACGGCTCATCATTCGTTCGCGTTGATCGCGTGTCAGAAGATGTCGATCCCGTTGAATTCGAATACAACCAAACAGATAGAGACACCGCTGAATTAGAAACTCAAGAAGCAGTGGCAGCTGATTTCGATATTGAGTTTGATCTAGCTGAAGAAATTAATGACGTTACTCCAACAATTACAGGAACAACATCTGCTCCTGAGGGCACGCTTATTCAAGTCGTGGTCACAGATCAAAATGGTAACTCTCAAAATGTAACGAGTGTGGTAGAAAATGATGGAACATTTACGATTAATGTGGATAGTGCGCTTCCAGAAGGCGGGTTTACAGTTGAGGCAAGCATTACCGACAACCAAGGTAATACCACCACGGTTTCCGTTAATTCTTCTGTCGACATTACTGCTCCAGCTATTAATAATTTAACGATTGACAGCGATAGTGATACCCCAAGCATAGCTGGGGATACTGATGCACAGCCTGGTACAAACGTCATTATTACAGTGACAGATGCCAATGGTGACAGCCAAGTGATTAACTCGGTGGTGCAAGATGACGGTAGTTTTAGTGGTACGCCAGACACCGCATTAGCAGACGGCGAGTTCACTGTGGTAACACAAGTGACTGATGAAGCGGGTAACACCACTTCTCAAACCACAACAGGCAGCGTCGGTACCACAACCCCTACTGTGACCGATACCACGACAGCAAACGACAATACTGATACGCCCACCTTTACAGGTAACACCAATGCTGAGCCGGGCAGTGAGGTTACAATTTCAGTAACCGATGCCAATGGCGACACTCAAGTTATCAATGCTGTGGTGCAAGACGATGGCAGTTTTAGTGGTACGCCTGACACCGCATTAGCAGAAGGTGAGTTTTCAGTGGTAACGGAGGTAACTGATGCAGCGGGAAATACGACCTCTACGACTTCAACAGGTAGTGTCGATACCACAGCGCCTACTGTGACAGATAACACAACACCTAATAGTAATACTGATACGCCCACCTTTACAGGTAATTCTAATGCTGAGCCGGGCAGTGAGGTAACTATTACAGTAACCGACGCTAATGGCGATAGTCAGGTGATCAATGCTGTCGTGCAAGAGGACGGCACTTATTCAGGTAGCCCCGCCAATGCATTAGCAGAAGGTGAGTACTCAGTAGTAACAGAGGTAACTGACGCAGCGGGTAATACGACCTCTACTACTTCAACGGGTAGCGTGGATACCACAGCGCCGACTGTAACTGATACCACAACACCTAACAATAATACTGACACCCCTATAATTACTGGTAACACCAATGCCGAGCCGGGCAGTGAGGTAACCATTACAGTAACTGATGCCAATGGCGATAGTCAGGTGATCAATGCTGTGGTGCAAGAAGACGGCTCTTATTCAGGTAGTCCTGCCAATGCGTTAGCAGAAGGTGAGTTCACTGTGGTAACCCAGGTAACTGATGAAGCGGGTAACACCAGTACTCAAACGACTACTGGCAACGTAGATACGCAAGCACCGAATTTAAGCGTAGATGCACCAGATAACAGTAATGATCCGACCCCAACGATTACAGGCACAACAGATGCTCCCGTCAATGCTACGGTTAATTTGACTGTGACTGAAAGCGATGGAGCGGTACAAACATTAAGTGCAAGTGTGCAAGCAAACGGTACGTATAGCGCTGAAGTGCCTGTTGATTTAGCCGAGGGTAGTTATACCGTTGAAGCCAGCGTCGCAGATGCTGCGGGCAATGAAGCTAATGCCAGTGATACGGGGAATATCGACACAGCTGCGCCATTACTAACGATAAATACACCAGATGTTTCGAATGACGATACCCCTATTATTTCTGGAACTACTGACAACGCCCCTGGTACAGAGGTTAACCTAGTCGTTACCGACAGTGACGGTATATCGCAGACACTTGTCGCTTCTGTTCAATCTGACGGTACCTTTAGTATCGAGATCGCAACACCATTAGCCGATGGCCCCTATACACTAAACGCATCCACAGAGGACGAAGCAGGGAATGTAACCAACGTTACTGCTAACTCAGAAGTAAACAGTGCATTGCCAAATTTAACTATTGATGCATTACCAAGTGGCAACGACGCGACGCCACTAATAAGTGGTAACACTGATGCTCCCGAGGGTTCGTCAGTAAATATAATCGTCACTGACGACAATGGCAGTATCCAGACGCTAAATACCAGTGTGCAAAACGACGGAAGTTTCAGCCTTGAAGTGCCTGTGGCGCTAGCTGATGGCGGGTATAGTGTTGAGGTGACTGTTAGCGACGGCTCAGGCAATCAAGCAAGTGCTTCTGGCACAGGTAACATTGATACTACAGCACCAATTTTAAGCGTAGATGCGCCAGATAACAGTAACGATGCCACCCCGACGATATCGGGAACAACGGATGCGCCGGTTAACTCTACAGTAAACCTGACGGTAACCGGTAGTAATGGAGCGATACAAACACTGACCGCGGAAGTACAAGCAAACGGCACTTTTACGGCTGATGTGCCTGTTGATTTAGCCGAAGGCAATTATACCGTTGCGGCCACCGTAGCAGATGAAGTAGGTAATGAAGCAAGCGCGAGTGATACGGGCAGCGTAGATACACAAGCACCGAATTTAACCGTAGATGCACCAGATAACAGTAGCGATGCTACCCCAACGATTACCGGAACAACAGATGCTCCAGTCAATGCTACGGTTAATTTGACCGTGACTGGGAGCGATGGAGCGGTACAAACATTAAGCGCAAGTGTGCAAGCAAACGGTACATATAGCGTCGATGTACCCACGGATTTAGCCGAAGGTAATTATTCTGTTGCGGCCACGGTAGCAGATGCGGCAGGTAATGAAGCTGATGCGAGTGATACCGGCAGTGTGGATACTCAAGCGCCAGTTTTAACCGTAGACGCACCCGATAACAGCAGTGATGCCACCCCGACGATTACAGGCACCACAGACGAGCCAGATAATGCCATCGTGAGTATCACGGTAACGGGCAGTAATGGTGTGGTACAAACCTTTGATACCACGGTGCTGAATAACGCCTTTAGCGTAGATGTACCAAGTGACTTGGTTGATGGTAACTATACGGTTAGTGCGACTATCACAGATGCATCTGGTAATAGCACCACTGAAAGCGACACAGGCAGTGTGGATACCGTTGCCCCGAGTATCTCAGTGGATGCGCCGGATAACAGCAGTGATGCGACGCCATCGATTACGGGAACAACGAGCACTGCGCCTGTGGGGGCGACGGTGACGATAACGGTGACAGGCAGTGATTCAGCGGTCCAAAACCTCACGGCCACAGTGCAGCCAGATGGCAGTTTCCATGTGGATGTGCCGGTCGCACTTGAAGAAGGCAGTTACACGGTGGAAGCGACGGTGGCGGATGCTGCGGGTAACACTGCGACAGATAGCGACACGGGCAGTGTAGATACCCAAGCACCGACGTTAAGTATCGTTGCGCCAGATAACAGCAATGATGCAACGCCAACGATTACGGGCAATACAGATGAGCCAGAGAATGCCACGGTCTCGATATTGGTCACTGATTCACAAGGGGTTGAGCAAACCCTGAGTGCGACGGTGCAGTCTGATGGGTCGTTCAGCGTGGACGTGCCTAATGACTTGGCACAAGGCAATTACACCGTTCAAGCAAGCATTACCGATGCTGCAGGCAACAGTACTACCGAAAGTGACACAGGCAGCGTGGACACCGAAGGCCCAACTATTGCCTTAACCGTTGTAGGTGAAGTGGAGTCTGGATTTCCAATCCTATCTGGTACCTGCTCTGAACCTGAAGGCACTGTCATTACCGTCGTGATCACAGATTCGAATAATGTTGAATTCTCATTGTCCGCTCAAGTTGATATAGATGGATTGTTTACCGTTGTCATTCCAGCGACTGCGGCAGATGGTGATGCTTCAGCAGTTATCAGCGTTACGGATTTAGCTGGCAATGAAACAGTCCTAAACGCTACTGTGCCTATTGATCTTACTGATCCGGTCATTACGTTAGATAAGCTAGGTGACATTGACGTGAGCGCTAATTTACCGTCAATTACGGGTACATGTTCAGAGCCTGAGGGTACTGTGATAAGCGTTACTCTTATTGACTCAGAAGCTAATGAATTCAATTTGACCACAACAGTTGGTGTAGGGGGGCTCTTTACTGTGCTTATTCCTGGAACTGTTGCACAAGGGGAAGCAAGTGCTGAAATAAGTATCACAGATATCGCCGGTAATGAAACTATCGTTAATGCGACTGTACCGATTGATTTAACCGCACCGCTTATCACCTTGGATAAGCTCGGTGATATTGATGTAAACCTAGGCTTACCTGTGATTACCGGCAGCTGTGGCGAGCCAGCGGGTTCGTTAGTGTCCCTAACATTAACCGATAATGGGGGAACTGAGCATGTATTAACGTCCACTGTGCTAGACGGCGGCTTAATTTCAGTATCAGTACCTTTAGCTCTTGCACAACTTATTGAAGGAAATGTTGATATCGCGCTTAGCGTTACTGATGCGTCTGGTAATCAGAGCACTGAAACAGCGCAAGGGTTAATTGATGTCTCACCACCTTCATTAACTTTAGACGACCTGAATTTGCTCAATATATTAACCTTAGGGCCGTTGCTTACAGGAACTAGTTCAGAACCTGCAGGAACCATTGTATCAGTGAGTATTTCGGCTCTGAGTATTGCTACCATAGAAACGCAAGCAGTGGTTCAAGAAGGTGGCGGTTTTGGGATCCAATTGGGACTTGGGTTACCTGGTTTGATCGATATTGAAGCCAGTGTGACTGACCTATCAGGCAACACGACAACCGTACTCAATAGCTATGATGCACTAGGCAATATTTTAGATACTCCTAGTACACCGTCGGCAAAAGCAGCGTCTGAGCCTGTTGCTGAAGAGGAAACACTTAGTTTTGCTTTAGACGATGAAGAAAAAATTGATCTCTCCTTCACGTTCGAAGAAAGTTCTACGGAATCTGTCACTCAGAATGAGAGTGATATATCAGATGTGAATGGCGAAAGTGCCGAAGTGACGTTAGATATTGCTGATCTCATTACCGATCCTGCTGATGAGCTGTTCACTAGCCCTGAAGACAATGAAGTGGTTAACGTGATGAAAAGTGCTGACTCTGCTGCAACCTCTGAGCCAGCAGCAGATACACTTAGCGTTTCATTAGCCGATCAGGAGTTGTTGAAAAGCCTAGTGCAAAACAACAGTTTAACCATGGAGGCATAAACGGCCTATTAAAATTGCCTCCTATGTATTTATGGGAGGCAGTTTATGCGTCAGTCTACAGGCAGCGCAATCACTGCATCATAGGCTGCTTTGGCTCGATTCGTTCGATCAAACAGTAGTGGGTAATCCGTTCTATCACGCATTGGCCAATTATTCCGCCAACTGTTGGCATCATTAACGCCCCAGAAAGTGACGCGAGACAAGTGATTTTGCTGCTTCAAAAACAATGAAAAAATGGCTCTGTATCGGGCGCTTAATGCATCCTGCTGCTTTTGTGGCAAACCATTTGGAAATGGATTCAGCGCTTTTTGCAAGTCTAAGTCTTGACTGATATCTGCACCTTGTTCAGCTTCGCTTGGAAAGGGCAGAACAGAGACATCTAATTCAGTGATCATCGACTGTATACCTAAAGTAGAGAATAACGTTAATGCATCCTCTAACTCACTTAAATCTGGGTGAGTCAAAGAATAATGCCCCTGTAAACCAACACCGTGAACGGGTATTCCTTTGTCCTGTAGTGATTTAATCAAACGTGCAGCCCCTGCACTTTTATCAGGCTTGTATAGATTGTAATCGTTGTAGTACAGCTCTGCGTTTGGATCGGCTTCGTGAGCATAGGTAAATGCTTTTTCAATAAAGTCGTCGCCAATGATTTGCAACCATTTTGAATCCCTTAAACTGCCGTCTTCATTGAGTGCTTCATTGACCACGTCCCAGCCTTTTATTTTGCCTTTATAGCGACTAACGATGGTATGAATATGATCTTTCATGCGCGCTAGCAGCGCCAGTCTGGATATCGGTTTGCCTTGGGCATCTTCAAATACCCAATCGGGTGTTTGGCTATGCCATACAAGCGTATGCCCAATGGTGAACATGTTGTTGGTCAAGCCGTAATTGACATACTCATCACTGAGTGAAAATTCGTACTTGTCAGGTTTTGGGTGAATACGTTCCCACTTCATTTCGTTTTCTGGGGTGATGGTATTGAACTGCGCAATGATTATTGCGTGAGTGTCTTTGTTAGTTTTTTTGGCTTGCTGTGCGTTGATAGCGCTGCCCACTAAAAACTGCTTGTTAAAATGTGCTTTTAAGCTGCTTATTTGTCTTGTAGCAGATTCTTTTTGACTCAGGGCTGCTACATTGTGGCTCAGGGCTGCTGCATTGTGGCTCAAGGCTGATTCATTTGCGTTTATAGCTGCGCTTGCATGGCTTATGGCAGCCGCGAACATTAATACAAGTGCCAAAATAGAACGTGAGATTGCTAAAATGTTGCGTTTTAAACCGCAAGTATTTAACTCGTAAGCCTTTAGCCCGTAAGCTTTTAACTCGTAAGCCTCGAATACGTAAGGCACTGACATACTTTTTCCTGTTAGCTATTTATCATTTTTTCATGATGCCGTCAGCTGAGCATTGTGGCGATTATGATTTTTGCTTTGTATCAGGTGTTATTTCTTGCTTTGACTAAGCAGCAATTTTATTTGCTCAGCGACATAGCGCACCCGTTGGCTTTGCACAACATGGGAGTGACGGCATAGGTACAAGGTTTCGTTTATGGGCGACGACAGGCGATGAATGCGGATAGATTCTTGTGCGTTAAATGCTTTGGCCGCATGAAGAGGCAAAACACTGAAGCCAAAACCTCGGCTAACGGGTTCAAGGATCAGACTGATCTGGTTTGAAAAGCCTTTTTCGGTAAATTGAGAAGGATGTTCAAACTGACTGAAATTAGGTTGTAAAAGTGCTTGGCAGTGCTGATGACCATCAGGGTGACCTATGTAACCTAAGTTTTGCAAGGTCTGCCAGGTTAGGCTTTCTATTGTACTTGGCGTGACTAAGACCAGCGCTTCTTGGGCTACCGCTTCGGTGATAACCTCAGCAGACGTGCTTGGGTGAGTCATTAAGCCTAAGTCAAAATGTCGCAGCCCAATGTCACGCTCAATACTCTTATTAGGAGAGAAAGCGTGACTAATATGTAGCGCGGGGTACTGGGCTTGAATGTCCAACAAAAAGGGGTATACGGTCAACCCGACACTGCCGGGGGTTGCAATGCGCACTGGCCCGACAAAGGGTTCGTCTTGCTTTACATTTTGTTCAAGTAATTCGGCACACTGGAGTAGCTTAATTCCATCCGTATGCAGACGCATACCGGCATCGGTTAATGTAAATGACTTACCCTCGCGGATCAGCAACGGTGTGGCCAGTTGTTCTTCAAGTTTTTTAATTTGTTGACTCACCCCAGACTGGGTCATGAACAACACATCAGCCGTTTTTGTAAAGTGGCCGAGGTCGACAAGGGTGCAAAACGTTTTTAGCCAAATAGGATTTATCATTACAAAATGTACTTATTTTAATTTTAAATCATAATTTTTCATACTTTAACATGGGGAGTACAGTAACGTCACCTGATGGATAAGCCATCAATCAAAAGGCGACGGTACTGATATTTATGTACTGCGCACGGTTGAGTTAAATCACTATAATAGGAGTAGCGCTATGACGACCCCATATCCACGCACGTTTTCTCACATCGGTATTTCGGTTCCAGATGTAGAAAAAGCCGTCGAGTTTTATACCAAGGTTCTTGGTTGGTATTTGATCATGAAACCCACAGAAATTGTCGAGGATGACAGTCCTATTGGCGAAATGTGCACTGACGTGTTTGGTGCAAATTGGAAAAAATTTAAGATTGCTCATATGTCTACGGGTGACAGAGTGGGCGTTGAAGTGTTTGAATTTGCTAACCAACAAGATCCAGCAGATAACTTCGAATATTGGAAAACCGGCGTGTTCCATTTCTGCGTTCAAGACCCAAACCTTGAAGAGCTGGCCGAGGCCATTGTTGCCGCCGGTGGTAAAAAGCGCATGGAAAAGCCACGTTACTATTACCCTGGCGAAAAGCCTTATCGCATGATTTACATGGAAGACCCGTTTGGCAATATCCTTGAAATCTACAGCCATAGCTACGAGTTAACGTATTCTGCTGGCGCTTACTAACGCTGTTAATTTATGCTCTCTCTTGCCATGGCCTGCTGGGAGGGAGCTATTCTTGCCAGTCTTTGAATTTATCTAACAAAAAGTTTATCGCTAAGCGTGCTTTTGCAGGTAAATAATTACGATTTGCATAGACAATCCAGGTCGCGATTTCACGGTTCCAATAGGGTTCTAGCACAGGGACTACTGAACCATTATTAAGGGCATCACCGAAACTCGAGCGGGGCAGATAAGCAACGCCTAATCCTCGTTCACATGCCAAAACCACACTGCGCACGCTGTTCGAGCGCCACCTTGCATCTAGTTTAACTTCAATGGCTCGGTTGGTATCTTTGAAAAACCAGGTACTATTATTGGTCATCAAACACTTATGCTCTGTCAAATGACTGGGCTGAGTCGGAATACCATTCTCGGCTAAGTAACGCTCACTGGCTGCGGCCACTAACGAACGATTAGTAAGTTTTCGGGCAATTAAGCTTGAATCTTTCATGGGGCCATAGCGGATCGAGAAGTCGAATGTATCGTCAATAAAGTTGACCATTTGCGAGTTAAAATCCATTTCAATAGTGAGCTTTGGGTGCAGTTGAGCGAATTCGACTAACAGTGGGGCAATATGTTGTTCAGCGAACTCACCTGCCGCGGACACCTTTAACGTGCCGCTTAGTTCAACTTGTTTATCAAATACGGTTTCATTTGCTTCTTGTAAGCCATAAACCAATTCTTGGCAGCGACTAAAATACGCTTGACCGGCATCCGTTAAACGCACAGTTCGCGTACTGCGGGCTAGTAGAGACACGCCTAGTTCTTTTTCTAAGGCGGCCACCTTACGGCTAATATGCGATACGTTGACGTTCAATTTTCGCGCTGCCGCTGAAAAACCTTGGGTTTCGGCCACCGCGACAAATTCTATGATCCCATTGAAGCTAAAACTCATATAACTCTGATATTACACAATCTAGTTATTTGTATTATTGCATATTTGCAATAATGATTTGCTATTTATTGGCATTATCAAACATATGCCAAAGAGCTACACTCTCTTCATTGTAAAAACCAATTGATTTCAACGCTAGGAGATATCCATGAAAAATGTACTAATTATTCTGACTAATCATGCCACGCTAGGCACCACCGACGAAGCAAACGGCACGTTTTCTCCCGAGCTGACTCATGCCTTACATGCTTTTGTAGAAGCGGGCTATCGTTACGACCTAATGTCAATCAAAGGTGGAGAAGCCCCTGTCTACGGCGTAGACATGGAAGATGACCAAATCAACAGCGATGTATTTAAAAGCGAAGATTTAGCCACTAAATTGGCAAACACGAAAAAAGCCAGTGATGTAAACCCAGATGACTACGATGCTGTGTTTTATCCAGGTGGTTTCGGTTTGCTGTCTGACTTAGCAGATGATGAAAATGTCGCTAAGCTAACGGCGTCTATATTTGAAAAGGGTGCAGTTGTGGGCGCTGTATGTCATGGCCCTGCAGGTCTACTGCCTATTAAATTATCAAGTGGTAAATACTTGATTGAAGATATTATGGTCACAGGTTTTACTCGTGAAGAAGAAGTGGAATACGGTACGATTAATAAAATCCCTTTCTTGTTAGAAGAAGCACTAACACGACGGGCAGGGCAGTACGCTAAAATCGCACCTTGGGGTGAATACGTCATTAAACAAGACCGCGTAATCACTGGGCAAAACCCAGCCTCGGCAGGTGCTGTCGGCAAAGCGATGGTTGAACGTTTAGCCCAGTAGACGTCGCGTTACCGGTATAAAAAAACGCCGCTAAATGTTTATTTAGCGGCGTTTTTAGTGTGTTAATCTGATGCAAAGCAATCAGTTAACCGATTCAAACTCTACTTTTTATGGATGTAAAACTTTTCATAGAATGTATAAGCCCACTGGGGCTTATAAATGATCATCAAAGTCATGGTCATGCCATTTAACATGCCTTCAGGAAACAACAATAACCAAATCAGCACCAAATAATTGTCTTGAATAGTGTGCCAATCATATTGCCCATCCAGATAGAAATATCCGCCAAGCAAATACATTTTCACTGCCATCATCAATGCACCAGGCAAAAATGCACACAGAAATATATACACAAACACATGGCGGGATAATTTGTGAAATACAAAGCTATAAATTAAATAACTCAAGCTCAAAGGAGCAAGCACGCCAAGTAGGCCGTTTACCCCAAACATTCGCCAACTTTCTTCACCTACAACAGTGATGCCAAGCAATGCCAAAAACGAGCTGATCACAGCCCAGCGAAAGCCGAGTACCAACATCAATGCGGTGAGCCATAAAAAGTGCACCTGCAATCCAGGGTAAATACCGGTCTGAAAAATCCATAAAAAGAACACACTGGCTGCACTTCCAAACACCAAATGTTGGATCTTTTTATCTTTTACTAAACTGGATAATGGCAAAAAGCGTATGACTGCCATTAAACATGCCGCATATCCCACCCACGCAAGGTACTGAATATTGGTGGTGTATTCTAACAAACTCTGTTCCTCAACTAATCTTTGTATTCAGCCCAAATAGGCGCGTGATCAGATGGCTTTTCAATGCCTCTCAGCTCGTAATCAATGCCGGCATCACTGAGCGATTCATGTAATTTTTTAGTGGCTAATATTAAGTCGATACGTAAACCACGGTTATCTAAAAAGCCCTTTGAGCGATAATCAAACCAGCTAAAGTGCTCGTTTGTCTCTGGATTCAAAGTACGAAATCCATCACTAAAGCCCCAGTCAATCAAATCATTCAGCCATACACGCTCTTCCGGTAAAAAACTGCATTTACCTGTTTGTAACCAACGTTTACGGTTTGGTTCACCTATGCCTATATCTAAATCAGTGTGTGAAATATTCACATCGCCCATTACAACAACGTTCTCATCTGGTGTGTGATGGGTATTTAAATAAGTCGATAAATCTTCGTAGTATTTGCGCTTGGCTGGAAATTTGGTTTCGTGTGAACGGTTCTCGCCCTGAGGAAAGTATCCATTCAATACACGCACCGTTTCACCGTTAGGCATAGGGTAGCTGACCATGATCATGCGTCGTTGGGCGTCTTCATCATCTGTCGGGAACCCATATTGAACGTCAGAAGGCTCTTCTTTACACAACATTGCCACGCCGTAATGTGCTTTTTGACCATGAAAATACACTTTGTAACCCATAGCTTCCACGTCGGCCACCGGAAACATATCGTTATGCACTTTAATTTCCTGCAGACCGATAATATCAGGTTGATGTTTGTCGATAAGTGCCTTTAGTTGATGAAGACGGGCACGTATACCATTGATGTTAAAAGAAATTATTTTCATAAAAAGCCAGTTATTTATATCGCTAAAACGGCCTTTATCTTATCAGACCCTAGTGCGCCACTTCCATTAATTAATCCTGATAAAACGTTTCTCGCGGCGTTAATCGATCGCATTCATATTCCAAACACTAGGTTAAGCTCCATTCTTGTGACCTAAACGTGTTATTTTAGTTAATTAATTTAAAGTTAATTGTTGACAATTTACTATAATTTGTAGAATGTGTAATAAGAGGGTTGGAAAGCGACTTATCGATTTCTAATGCTATTTACTTCTCAACTTTATGTGTAATTTGGATTTTCCATGAGTGAACAAGTCTCAGAAACCAGCCTTGGCATGCAAATATTATTGCAAGGTGAGCAAAGCATTTACAATCGCATACTGGCAGACATCGCTACTGGCAAGTTAATCAGTGGTGATCGCCTAGTAACAACGCACCTAGCGACATGTTACCAAACCAGTATTAATCCCGTTCGTGAGGCGTTAAAGCAGCTAGAAGGCGAAGGATTCGTCACGTTTCAAAAAAATAGTGGCGCGCGCGTCGCCGCATTCGAATACGCCACCATGCGTGAAGTTTTCGAGATCTTACAGCTTCTTGAACCTTATTTTTTGTCTTGGTATGCCAAGCACTGCAGCGCTGAAAGTCTGGCGCGATTAGATGCAATTCAAGCGCAGCTAAAGTCTTTAGACGTGAACGACTCAGCCGGCCTGCGTGACCTAGATACTGCGTTTCACTGGGAAATGTACCGTCATCATTACAACGCCAGTGCATTGCGTTTATGGAAAAACAAAAAGCTCATTTTACAAGCCCTTCATGGCGACCTACCGGTTTGCCAAGAGCGATTTAATGCCACGTTAAAAGAGCACGATCACATCTTGTATTTACTTAACGCTGGAGATGATGAGTCTGCTGTACGTGCGTTAACCAAGCACGTAGTCAGCGGCGGTGACTATTGGTCTAGTGTCATTACCGAACAATTAAGTGAGCTTTCCGCATGAAAATAACAGATATCAAAACCTATGGTTTTTGGCTTGGCTTTCGCAATATATGCCTTGTCAAAGTGGAAACCGATCAGGGTATTTATGGCTGGGGTGAATCCGGTTTATCCGGCAGAGAACAAGCTGTTATTGGGGCCGTTGAGCACTTCAAACATTTTCTAATTGGTCAATCAGCGCTGAATATCAATGCGCTATGGCAAGAAATGTATCGAAGCCAATATTTCGAAGGCGGTAGGGTGCTTGCCGCTGCGATATCCGCTATTGATATAGCCTTACATGATGCATGCGGCAAATATTTCGACATGCCGGTTTACCAGTTATTAGGGGGTAAACAACGTGAACGTATTCCACTGTTTGTTACCTCAACATTAGACTTTGGTGATGCCTTCATCGATCACGTTTGTCAGCTTAAAGATGAAGGTTGGCAAGCTATTCGAGCGACGACAGGCGAGCACGGCACGGTTGATAAAAGTGATGTTTTCGATGCGCGCAAATCCATTGCCAAGGCGTCAACTTGGTTAACAAAAGCGCGTGAGGCATTAGGTAGCGAAACGGTGTTAGGCATTGATTATCACCATAGATTAACGGTGCCAGAAACCGCATCTTTTTGCCAACGTATGCCAAGCGGAACCTTAGATTTTATCGAAGAGCCTATCAGAGACCAGTCCTTGGTGAGTTATCAAAACTTGCGAGCGATGGTAGATGTGCCCTTTGCCATAGGAGAGGAATTCTCGAGCAAATGGGACTTTGCCCCATACGTGGATTCAGCGCTAACTAACTTTGCACGAATCGATATCTGCAACGCGGGCGGCTTTAGCGAGGCTATGAAAATAGCGGCTATGTGTGAAACCCGCTACATCGACATGATGCCACATAATCCATTAAGCCCGATTTGCACTGCGGCATCTGTGCATTACTGCGCGGCATTGTCCAACTTGAGTTGGCTTGAGGTCGCCCCCTATGACGGAGACTTGGCACAATATGACGACATTTTTAGTTACCGCCCTAAAGTGTCGAACAACACCTTTGAAGTAACCAATCGCCCAGGTTTAGGCATTGATGTGAATGAATCAAGCATTCCTAAAGATGGGTTCAAATTCTGGGAGCCACCACGCTTAATCAAGCCTGACGGCTCATACACCAACTGGTAAGCGAGTAAATAAATGGCAACAACACAGCAAATTAATAGCAGTTCCGCTTCCGTAAAGAGCAAGAGTAAGTTTGGTGTTCTAGCGCTGATTTTTTTAAGCGTGGTGATCAACTACATGGATCGCACCAATATATCCGTTGCAGCACAAGCTATCTCAGATGATTTGGAATTAAGCAAAGTGCAGATGGGGATCATATTCTCGGCCTTCGCTTGGACCTATTCCATTATGCAAATTCCTGGCGGCATGTTAGTGGATTCAATACGCATACGCCTGTTGTATCCGTTTATTTTAGTCGCTTGGTCCGCTGCAACCATAGTCCAAGGGTTGTTAAGCAGCTTTGCCGCCATTGTGGGTTGTCGCATGGCGATTGGCTTTTTTGAAGCGCCGTCCTACCCGGCGAATAACAAAATAGTCACTCAGTGGTTTGCCGAGCAAGAGCGAGCCGGCGCCATCGCGGTATATACCTCAGGGCAATTTATTGGACTCGCCTTTTTAATGCCAGTTCTGGCTATTATTCAGCAGTGGTTTGGTTGGCGTGGTTTGTTTTTTATCTCAGGTGGTATTGGCATCATTTGGGCTGGTGTGTGGTACTTACTGTATCGCGATCCCGTTCCTGAAAATGAGGCTAGCAGCACTGACAGCGAAGCCTCAACAAATGACAATAACAAAGAGTATCAAGTTCAAGCAGCAGCGAACTGGAATAACCTCAAAATTGCTTTTTCTAGCCGTAAATTATGGGGCATTTACATCGGGCAATTCTGCTTAGGTGGCACTCTTATTTTCTTTTTAACGTGGTTTCCAACTTACCTAGCTGAGTATCGCGGCTTGAGCGAGTTAAATACTGGGTTTGTTGCTTCCATTCCCTTTTTAGCTGCCTTTTGTGGCGTGTTGTTATCAGGGTTTGTTTCAGATTGGTTGGTACGCAAAGGGGTATCGAATGAAGTTGCCCGTAAAGCGCCGATTATTATTGGCTTGTTACTCTCCAGTTCGGTGATTTTTGCCAACTATGTAGAAAGTACGCAATGGGTCACGTTTTTCTTATCTGTCACGTTTTTCGGTAACGGTCTGGCATCGATCAATTGGGTGTTTGTGTCACTGATAGCGCCTAAACATATGGTGGGTTTAGTTGGCGGATGTTTTAATTTTATCGGCGGTTTGTCGGCTGTCACTGTCCCTATTGCGATAGGTTATTTAGCTAAAGACGGTGACTTCAAACCTGCGCTAATGCTTGTTGCTTGCTTGGCCGTAATAGGTTTGTGTTCATACCTTTTCCTTGTGGGCAAGGTCGAGCAAATTCAATTACCCGCGCTAGATGATGATGGCACCCCAATCCCTGATACCCAAGTCATTCAACCACTGCCAAGCTCCAGCGGAGACACAAAATGAGTAGCGTTTTTTTTGGTGAACTAATGCTTAGATTAACACCAGCCATGCCCCAGCAGCAGCTAATTGTGGCAAAAAATCTCAGTGTCGATTTTGCAGGTGCAGAAACCAATGTGGCCAGTTCATTGGCGCGCTTAGGGCACGAATGCCATTTTGTCACTAAATTGCCGGAAAACCCGATAGCTGAGCATGCTTTGGCAAGCCTGCATCAATACGGTATCAGCACTGCGCATACGTTACGCGGTGGTCAGCGAATTGGTACCTATTTTATCGAACTAGGGTCGTCAATCCGCCCATCAAAAGTTGTTTACGACAGGGCATATTCCTCTATTGCTCAAATCAGTGAAAATGAATTCGATTGGGCACAAATTTTTGCTAATAAGCAGCACTTTCACTTGAGCGGCATTTTGCCTGCGCTTTCAGAACAATGCGCAGCCCAGAGCATAAAAGCGGCGAAAATAGCCAGAGAAATGGGGCTATCTGTTAGCTTCGATTTAAATTATCGCCGCAGCTTATGGCAAGACAGCCGTCTTGCACGAGATTATTTCAGCCAAATTTTAACCCACAGCACATTGGCGTTTGGCAATGCTGGGGTGATGCAAGACGTGTTTGATTTTGTGCCTAAATCAGATGACAGCACCAAGGCAGCACAAGAAATAGGCGTTTATCTGCAAGACCATTTTGCTGTGGAGGCGGCGATCACACAGCGCATTCATCATAGTGCCAATCGAAACACCTTACGCGGTTTTTATTTAAGCGGCGAGACAGTCAGTGCCTCAAACGATATCACAGTCGACATTCTTGACAGACTTGGCACCGGGGATGCCTTTGCCGCCGGTATCCTACATGGATTGTTCCAAGGCTGGAGCAAAGATAGAGCCGTGCAATTCGCCAATGCCGCATTCGCCCTAGGGCATACCTGTTACGGCGATCAAAACTGGCTAAGTGAAGCAGAAATTATGTCAGTGGCCCAAGGCAATATATCAGGCCATATCATTCGGTAATGCTGGGCTTTTTCAAAGTACCTGCAAGAGAACGTGAATTTAATTTATCAGAAAGTGAGAACAAAAATGGCCATGTCAGATAACAGCCAGACGATTGAGACAATCACAGCAACAAGTAAATCAAATACCATGAGCCGTGATGAGGTGCGCCAGCGCCTTATCCGCGAAAAACTGGTCGTAATTATTCGAGTGACTGATCCAAACGATATTTCGCCGATTATAGCGTGTATGCATAAAGCCGGGGTCGGGGCGGTCGAAATCACCAGCAACACTCCAGGTTATCAAAACGCCATTACTCAAGCTCGAACACACTACCCAGATATGTTAATTGGCGCAGGCACGATCACCGACATTAGCTTGGTAGATGAAGCCACAAAAGCAGGTGCGCAATTTTTGGTGACCCCGAATACCAGCGCTGATGTGGTGCGCCATGCTCACAGTTTGAACGTTCCTGTGGTGATGGGGGCATTAACACCCACTGATGTGGTCAATGCTACGCAAGCCAAAGCTGACATCGTAAAGCTTTTCCCCGCTGGGGCCATGGGCACTGGGTATTTAAAAGACTTGGCTAAAGGTCCGTTTCTAAATACGACCTTTTTCCCCGTGGGCGGCATTGATGAACACAATTACCAACAATGGATGCAAAACGGCGCAGCTGGCATTGGTATCGGCGGAGCACTGGCATCTCCCGTGCGCAGTGAGGAAGCAGCAAAGGCCCTGATAACCAAGGTAGCCGCAATAGTTGAAACCTTAAAAAAATACCCTGTTAAGGAGGCATAATGAATACTTCTTTATATGCTAATGGCTTTTTAAGCGCTAAAGGCTTTATGTTAAGCGCAATCGCCCTCGCTTTTACGACAGTGACGGGTTGCGATCAACAGGCGGCCGATAACACCGCTGCCCCTGCGAATACCGCTACGGAGAAAATGACAGCAGTTACTGCATTACCATGGGATTTTTCCGATACCAAGGTTTTAAAAAGCCTGACGTTGACTGCAGCAGATACGCGCGTTATCGATGAAAACGGCGAGCAAAAATTGGCAATCGCTCTGCATTCGAAAGATCACAAAAGCGCAGGGTTCAGTTTCACTCCTTCTAAGCCGTGGGATTGGAGCCAAGAAGGGCAGTTTGCCTTCGCGTTAGACATTGAAAACCCCGATGCGAACTCTGTTCATCTTTATGTATCTGCCAAAGATGCGGCAGGGCAATCACACAATCGCAGTTTCGTCGTGCCGGCTAACTCAAGTGATACCTATTTTATGGCGCTCAGTGATCCGGATTTGTCTATCGAAACCGGTATTCGTTCGAATCCGAATAATTGGCAAAGTGACTACACTCCAATGATTTGGCGATACGGCAGCAAAAATATCGACGTGAGCCAAGTGAAAAGCATTGAATTTGATGTACGCGGCGTAGCGCAAGACAAGCACCTTATTGTTGATAACCTGCGCCTTATCAAACCACAGAAATTAGATGACCAATATCTGGTGGGTTTGGTAGATGAGTTCGGCCAAAACGACAAACGTCAGTTCAACAACAAAATAGAAACCGTTGAGCAACTGCGCGCATTAGATGCTAAAGAACAAGCCACATTTAGCCACACTGTGCCTGATGGGCGCTCTAAGTTCAACGGCTGGGCAGATGGCCCTAAACTCGCGGCCACAGGCTATTTTCATACACAAAAGTACCAAGGAAAATGGACCTTAGTTGACCCTCAAGGCTATTTGTTTTTCTCAAATGGTATCGCCAATGTGCGTATGTCAAACACGTCAACCATTACCGGCTATGACTTTGATCAGCAGTTTATTGAACAGCGCGTAGCAGGTGACTTTACCCCAGAAGATTCTATCGGCTTGAATCGCGCTCCTGAAGCAGCCTGGCCAAGCCGCTACGTTAGCTCTGAGTTAAGAGCGAATATGTTCACTTGGCTGCCTAGCTATGATGAACCGCTAGGAAAGCATTTCGGCTATCGGCGCGAGGTACACACCGGCGCGGTTGAAAAAGGGGAGACCTACAGTTTCTACCGTGCCAATTTAGCGCGTAAATATGCCAGTGACGAGCCAAATGTATTTATGAGTAAATGGCGCGACACTACAGTAGACAGAATGCTTGATTGGGGTTTTACCTCTTTTGGGAATTGGATTGACCCTAGCTTTTATCAACTAAACCGCATCCCATATTTTGCTAATGGTTGGATCATAGGAGACTTTAAAACGGTCAGCAGTGGCAATGACTATTGGAGCCCGTTGCCTGATCCCTTTGACCCTGTTTTCAAAAAACGAGCAATGGTTACCGCTAAAAAGATTGCTCAAGAAGTACAGGATAATCCTTGGTGTGTCGGTGTGTTTATCGACAATGAAAAAAGTTGGGGGCAAGAAGGATCCATTGAAGGCAAGTATGGCATCGTTATTCATACCCTTAATGTTGACGCGAAAGAAAGCCCAACCAAGGCACAATTTGTGGCGTATTTAAAAAGCCACTACAGCGATATCCAGCAACTCAATGAAAAATGGAACACAGGGATCCGCTCATGGGATGCACTAGCTAAAGGTGTATCCATAGATAAATTCAACGACCCCTTGATTGCGGATCTATCGGCCATGCTCAGCCTATACGCTGAAAAGTATTTTGAAGTTGTACACGATGCGGTCGCGCAAACGCTGCCTAATCATATGTATATGGGAGCACGCTTCGCCGACTGGGGCATGACGGATGAAATTCGCAAAGCCGCGGCAAAATACGCTGATGTCATGAGTTACAATTATTACAAAGAAGCTATTACCGACCAAGCTTGGGGCTTCTTAGCTGAGATAGACAAACCCAGTATTATCGGAGAATTTCATAACGGCGCACTGGATTCAGGCTTACTCAACCCGGGCTTGATCCACGCTGAATCGCAAGCAGATAGAGGGAAAAAATATCAAGAATACGTCAATAGCGTCATTGATAACCCGTATTTAATTGGAGCGCATTGGTTCCAATACATTGATTCTCCTTTGACGGGGCGGGCTTACGACGGTGAAAACTACAACGTGGGCTTTGTCAGTGTAACCGATACGCCTTATCAGCCTTTGGTCGATGTGGCTAAAGAAGTTAACCAGCAGATTTACACTAGGCGTTTTGGCAATGCACAGTCTCAATAAACGCTATGTAACAGCCTCTATGCTTAGTGCCGTCATCCTGATTGCGCTAAGCGGATGCACTGCAAAAAATTCGCCGTCAGGTGACGGGGCACAAGCTCAGGTTCAAAGTACCCCAGCGTCAAGGTTGCATTCTGCTTCATTGAATGCCCCTGTGCGCGTCGGTGCCTTTGAAATTTTTGACCCTAAAGTGCTCAGTGTTTTGGACCTAGATGCCAAAATTAATGTATTAGCCAAAGGTTTCGAGTGGGTGGAAGGGCCCGTTTGGTCTGTTGAAGACGAAGCCTTACTTTTTTCAGATATTCCAACCCATAAAGTCTATCGCTATAAAGCGGGTGAGGGCGTAAGCGAGTTGCTTGCGCACAATGGTTTTTCAAACGGCTTGGTATTTAACAACCAACAGCAGCTTATTTTACTCCAGTCTCGCACACGTCAAATTGGTTTATTAAACACCCCAATGCGTACGTTACTGGCTGACAGGAAAACGCGTGCCCAACCTATTTCAGCAACACCAGAGGGGCGCACCGAGAAAGATACAAAGACCGGCGATGCGACTTTTGACACAAGTAACTACCTCGTTCTTGCTAGCCGCTACCAAGGTAAAAGGCTTAATAGCCCTAATGATGGCGTATTCAGTCGTAAAGGACGCACCAAAGGCACGCTCTATTTCACAGATCCCCCCTATGGGTTAGCTAAGCAATTAGAAGATCCGGCCAAAGAACTGGCGTTTCAAGGTGTACATGCATTGAGCCCAATGGGTAAGTTAACCCTGCTAGATGACTCGCTTGTTTATCCCAATGGCATAGCGTTATCCCCTGATGAAAAAACACTTTATGTGTCGGCCTCCAACGCTGCTACTCCTAGTTGGTATAGCTACGCAGTAGGCGATGATGGTCGGGTACACAGCCGTAAATTGTTCCATCAAGCGCCTGTTCAGTCGCACAACCAACATGGTTTACCTGATGGGTTGAAAGTGCATCACAGCGGTATTGTGTTTGCTACTGGGCCTGGGGGAGTTTGGTTGTTCGATCCGCAAGGCGTATTACTTGCCAAAGTATATATGCCGAGTATATCGGCCAACTTAGCGTTTAACGCAGATCAAACAAAAGTCTTTGTTACGGCTCACCACCAATTACTTAGTTTTAGTTTAAAACCTTAGGCTCTGCCCAACCTTGGGTATCCGCACATACTCAGGGTTGAGCATCCTATTTAATAACGGGAAGAACAAGATGAAATACCGACAATTAACCAAAAAGGCCTCCTTTAGCCTGAGCGCAATTGCCCTAGCCATTGCTTTGACCGGCTGTAGTAATGATCAACAAGAAGTGGCTCAGTCCAAGCGTGCCCAAGAAGAGTATACTGGTAAAAATAGTCAACAGGGCGCAGCGCAAGACGCATTTGCTAACGAGCAAAAGATTGCTTCATTGATTGACTTTGACAACAAAGAGCAACTTTCTTGGTTGCATGAAAGCGATATTTCCTTGACGCAGATCACCAGTAGCGACAGCTTGGTTAACAAACAACTCGCCGTGGAATTTGCTAAAACGGGCAATATTTCTACTTTACGTGTTGAGCCCCCAACGCCTTGGGACTTGTCTGAGTATGAAAACTACAATATTGCTTTTGACGTGCAAAACACCAGTCAAAGTTCGGTTCATTTGTATTTGTCTCTAGAAAATCTTGAGGGGCAAATTCAGAGCCATTCAATTTCGTTGACGCCAGGTTACACAGGAACGGTATATTTCCCACTTGACGGTATCGAAGCACAAACTGACAGTGGCATGTGGGGCGATGTGCCTCACTGGCAAACCCAAGATGACTTAATGGTTTGGCGTTCTTGGCGCAAAGCTGATCAGGATTATAGTCAGCTCAAAGCTCTTAATTTCTTCACCATAGGAATATTGCAGAACAAATCGGTGATTTTAGATGACGTGCGTTTGCGCGCTAACCCAGCACACGACCCTGAAGTCATGGTGGGTTTAATTGATAAATATGGACAAAACGCCAAACAAAGTACCCCACTTGATGTGCACTCTGATGCACAGTTGAAACAAAAAGCTGACGAAGAACTGGCTGAATTAGCCAAATCAACGGGCATGGCAAATCGCTCTCGTTTTGGTGGCTATACCAAAGGCCCACAACGGGAAGCAACCGGCTTTTTTAGAACTGAAAAAATCGACGGGAAATGGTGGATGGTTGATCCAGAGGGTTATCCGTTCTTTTCCCATGGCCCTGCTAACGTGCGAATGGCGAATATGACAACCCTAACCGGCATCGACTACGATCAGCCGAGTATTCGGACCCGCAGCAGCGAAGAAATCACGCCAGAAGATTCAATGGGGATCGTTTACATTCCTAACGAAATCAAAGACAAACGTTATGTTATTTCCAAGGCACGTCATGACATGTTTCAGTGGCTACCTAGCTATGATGATGAACTAGCAGAACATTACAGCTACCGCCGCTCGACGCATAAAGGGCCAATTCCTCATGGTGAAACCTTTAGTTTTTATCGTGCAAACTTAGAGCGTCGATATGGTGATCAAGGCGAAAAAAATGGTGTACCTTCTTACGTAGACACTTGGCATGACGTGACCGCAAAACGCATGCACGATTGGGGCTTTACCTCCTTTGGCAATTGGGTTGATCCGGCATTTTATCAATCAGAACAAGTACCTTATTTCGCCAATGGTTGGATCATCGGTGATTTTAAAACCTTGTCAGGGCATACCAATCACTGGGGGTTGATGCCCGACCCTTTCGATCCTGTTTTCGCAGAACGTGCACAAGTGACCATTGATGCCATTGCACAGAATATCCAATCTTCACCTTGGTGTGCAGGGGTGTTTATCGATAATGAGAAAAGTTGGGGCGAGCTCGAAGGCTCAGTTTCTCAGCGTTATGGCGTAATATTAGATGCGCTTTCCAAAGGGGTGAGCGAAAGCCCTGCGAAACAGGCGTTTAGTCGCTACCTGCAGGAAAAGTATCAGAGCATAACTACCCTAAACACAGCCTGGTCAACAGATTTTGCTAACTGGCAAGCGTTCGACGAGGGGGCAACCTTCAAAGACTACAGTGCCGAGCAGGTAAGCGATTTATCAAAAATGCTGGAAATGTTGGGGGAGCAATACTTTAAAGTAGTACATAACACCCTAGAGGCGGCTTTGCCGAACCATTTATACATGGGCGCGCGTATGGCGAATTGGGGCATGCCTGATGAGATTATTAGCGCTTCGTTAAAATACTCAGACGTGCTGAGCTTCAATATTTATGAAGAGGGTGTACAGGAAGATTATTGGAAATTCTTAGAAGAGGTTGATTTACCAGTGGTTATTGGTGAGTTCCATATTGGAAGCACCAAAGAATCAGGTATGTACAACCCAGGGATTGTGCATGCAGCCAACCAGGCCGACAGAGCAAAGATGTATAAAGAATACATGCAAAGCGTACTGGACAAACCTTACATGGTGGGCGCGCATTGGTTCCAATATATTGACGAGCCGATTACTGGGCGTGCCTTTGACGGCGAAAACGCCAATATCGGTTTTGTAACTGTGACTGATATTCCATACCCGCACATGATAGAAGCGGTGAAGGAGGTAACATCGACTATGTACCAACAACGCCTTAAATAATATGCATTAATCAGTAACGAAAACGCCCAAAATAGATTGGGCGTTTTTTTGTGTCATAGCTATCTAAACGATACCCGTTCTATCCTTAATATAATGGGCCTTATTCAGCCTGTACGTTCACTACTACTCTCCCGCGAATTTCGCCATCAAGTAATTTAGCGGCTGCTTCAATTGCCTGTTCTAAGTTGATTTCTTGGGCGATATCATCAAACACGCTCGGCTCAAGAATATCACTTAGACGCTGCCATGCCTCTTTTCTGTCTTCGATGGGGCGCATCACGCTGTCGATACCGGCTAAGGTCACACCACGTAAAATAAAGGGGGCAACACTGGCAGGAAAGTCCATACCTTGCGCTAAACCGCAGGCTGCCACTGTACCGCCGTATTTGGTGCTGGCGCAGACATTGGCTAATGTATGACTACCTACAGAATCAATTACGCCGGCCCAGCGCTCTTTCGCAAGTGGCTTACCTGGCGACGAAAGCGTTTCTCGGTGAATAACTTCATTTGCGCCTAGTGATTTAAGATAAGGGCTTTCATCTAAGCGCCCAGTTGAGGCGACTACGCTATAACCCAGTTTCGACAAGATTGAAATGGCAAAACTACCAACACCGCCGTTGGCACCGGTTACCAGTATTTCTCCTTTATCTGGGGTGACCCCATTCTTCTCTAAGGCCAAAACACTTAGCATGGCGGTGTAACCTGCAGTCCCTATGATCATGGCTTGCTTGGGGCTAAAATTAGCGGGCAGGGGAATTAGCCATTCGCTTTTCATTCGCGCTTTTTGCGCTAAGCCCCCGCTGTGCTTTTCACCTACGCCAAAACCATTGTTTATCACCACATCGCCTACTTTAAAATCTGCGCTGTCACTGTGTTCCACCACGCCCACTAAATCAATACCAGGCACAAGTGGGAATTGACGTACGACTGGGCTTTTACCGGTGATCGCCAACCCATCCTTGTAGTTTAAAGTGCTGTACAATACTTTAATGGTGACGTCGCCCTCTGGTAGCACGCTGTCGTCAATTTGCTGTAACGAGGCATGATAGCCTTGTTCATCTTTGTTGATAAGAATACCGCTGAATTTTGAGTCTGTCGCTACTGAATTGTTGTTCATGGTTTCTCCAATTTAGACCGATCGTCTATTAATAGCTAAAAAAATGCCCAACGTGTTATTTAGGAAGGGCTTGTAAAAAATACTGTAAGAAAAGTTTGAGTGGTTTGTCGCTTTGTACCAGTTTGGCGCGGCTTACTGCGCCCTCCCAACTGATCCAAAAATACTCTGCTAATGCGCCGCAATCTGCGGCAGAACTCATTTCATTATGTGCTTTTGCGTCTTCTAAGCAATTGGCAATCTTATCCTGCCAGTTGGCAAACACATTTGTCAGTTGCCCACGAAAATTAACCGGTAGCGCGTCTATTTCCTGGCCTAAATTGCCCACCAAACAGCCACGTTTAAAGCCGTGGCGAGCCATGCCGTTTGCCGCGTCGTCCACAAAATGCTCAAGTCGCGCTAATGGGGTATGCTGCTCGTTGAGTAAATGAACGTCTAATTTACGTGAAAAGTAGCTGTCATACTGGGCGATAAGGGTTTCACCGTACGCTTCTTTACTTGCGAAGTAATGGTAAAACGACCCTTTTGGTACTCCAGCTTTTTTCAAAATGGTTTCTATACCTGAAGAAGCAAAGCCAAATTCAGTCAGGTGCTCTAGACCAACCCGAATAAGCTCAGCTCTGGTATCTGGATTGTCGCGAACCACTTTTGGTGGGCGGCCACGCCTTGGTTTTGCGATAGGTATTTTCATATGGCTATATTAGACCGATCGTCTATTAAATTGCAATGGTTAATTTTTGAGCGGCGATAAGGGCGTTGTAACCACCCCGAAAAAGCCCATTTTTAGCGGGTTTATTCGGGGTACGCGCCGGGCTAAGCAGGAGTAAGGTGCAGCGCAAAGCGGCAAATTAATTAGCGTATATCGGGCAATTTAATAGATAACTGCCGTTTTGCCGATGGATTTTCCACTTTCGATAATGCGGTGAGCCTCTTTAAACGTATCAACATCAAAACCGACGAGTGTTTGCGTTAGCGTACTTGAAATTTTGCCATCGTCTAGCAATTGGGCGATTTCAGCGAGAATGTCTTGCTGGCGGATCATGTCGCTGGTTTTGAACATAGAGCGAGTAAACATAAGCTCCCATACAAACCCGGCTGATTTCATAGCCAGTGGAGCAATATCGACTTTGCTGTCAACCTCTACAATCGAGCTTATCATGCCTTGCGGGGCAATGAGTTCAACTATTGCGTCCCAGTGGCCTTGTGTATCGGCAACGTTAAAGATGTAGTCTACTTGGTTAAAACCTGCTTTGCCCATGGAGTCAATCAACTCTCTGTGATTAACCACATGATCTGCACCCATATTACGCACCCACTTGTTCGTTTCTGGGCGAGAAGCCGTGGCGATAACGGTTAAGTTTGTGAGCTGCTTGGCCAGTTGAATGGCAATCGATCCCACACCGCCTGCGCCTCCAATGACCAGCAAGCTTTTCTTTTCGGTTCTTGAAACGCGCAATCGATCGAAAAGGGCTTCGTACGCGGTCAGTGAAACCAAGGGCATCACCGCTGCTTGAGCATCAGTTTGGCTGGCGGGCGCGTGGGCAGCAATACGATAGTCAATGACTTGAAATTCTGCGTTTGCGCCAGCGCGTGTCACGTCTCCTGCATAATAAACCTTGTCGCCTATGGCGAAACCCGTTACGTTTTTGCCAATGGACTCGATAATGCCAACGGCATCGTAACCCAAAATCAGTGGCTGTTGATGCGGCTTTTCTGCCGCTGACAGCGCGCGATTCTTTGCATCAGCGGGGTTAATAGAAGTCGCTACTAAGCGCACTAAAATATCGTTTTCACTGACGCTCGGCACAGGTAACGTAAATGAAAATAGACTGTTTTCTTCATCGATAGGCAGGGATTCAGTGAATCCAACGGCATTCATTCGTGTAGGTACTGACATAATAACTTCTCCAATTTAATGTGATTAACCGAGTATTAATCATAATTTTTTGATAATTCTGACGGGTGATAAACACCCGTCATATTGCAGCTAAAACAAGTGGAACCAGCTTGTTGTTGTCTGATGAAGTTACTTTATGGCAACCAGGTGATAAGAAAAACTAGGGGCATGATGAAACATTTTCAAAATAAAATTGAAAGTTAAGCGGTGTAACCTAGTGCTAAACCGGCGCTAAGAAGCCAACTAATAAAATGTAAAAACGAACAGGAGCCTCACGTGACACACGTTAAAAAGGAACATTATCAAGTGTTTCACCAACCCCCGACGGTTACTGAGTTTTGTGCTTTGCGAAAGCAAGCAGAGTGGGGCGAAACTTGCCCTGAAATGGCTAGGCAAAGTCTGCAAAACAGTCTGTACAGCGTGTGTATTCGTCAATCACAAAAACTACTCGCTATGGGGCGAGTCGTAGGAGACGGCGCGATGTATTTTTATATTCAGGACGTTATTGTCGATCCTGTGTATCAAGGGCAAGGCCTAGGCCATGAAATTATGCTTAATATTGAACAATATTTGCAAACCGCAGCCAACAAGGGCGCCACAATAGGTTTAATGGCTGCCCAGGGGAAAACAGGTTTTTATCTGCGTTACGGTTATATAGAAAGGCCGAGTGCAACACTCGGCCCAGGCATGTGTCGATTTATTTCGCTTTGATAGATTTTATTTGCCTTTTTATCACTGCGGGTCTTGGCGCTGCCCATTGTTAATCAGCTTTGTGATCCCCATCCTGACACTACACATTAAATTTAAAGGAGCTGTTTGTATGAGTCGTCATTTTGATAAGGCCGATGGCCTGTGTGAAGATAGAGATCCCACCACGCTTGGTTATGTGTTTAACCAGACTATGTTACGCATTGCTGATCCCAAGCGTTCGTTAGATTTTTATACACGTGTGATGGGTATGACCTTGTTAAAGCGCCTTGATTTTCCTGAAATGAAATTCAGTTTGTATTTTTTAGCTGCAGGAGACGACTTTTCTGATGTAAGCCAAGACACCAATACCCGCACAGTGCAAACTTTTGGCCGCCCGGCCATGTTAGAACTGACGCACAATTGGGCTGATACAGCGGATAATATCCAGTATCACAGTGGCAATAGTGAACCGAAAGGCTTTGGGCATATTGGCTTTCATGTGCCTGATCTTGAAACTTCATGCCAGCGTTTTGAAGACTTAGGCGTGCCGTTTCAGAAGCGCCCCAACGACGGCTCTATGAAAGGGATCGCATTTATAAAAGACCCAGATGGTTACTGGATTGAGATTTTTGATGCCAATAAAGTCGCAGGCGCTATCGCTGATCACCTGTAAACATAAAACCTTAGGGCGTAAATTCATGCGCCCGCTGTCTTTTACCTCTTAGCCTCTAGGCTTTTCTACTTTTCTTTTGCTTAACCTATTAACCTCACAACCTCACAACCTATCAACTTGCTGGTCAGCAGTGTCTGCGCTTAGTGCGCGGTGTTAGCCTCAATCAAATATGGCTTTATGGGCTCAGCCGATAGTTAACAGCATTGGGCTATCGCTTGAATTGTTGATAGGGTGATTATATAGAATTAATTGATATTGTTTCCTCTGGCCGCTTATTTATCCATTAAATAAGATGTAATAAATTGTCGTTCTAGATTGCAAATATAAGATTTAGCAACATCAGAGGAATAACGAATATGTCAACTAATCAACTACATCAGGCACGTAACCTAACGTTACCATCCCGTGAAGCTATGCTTTATCGAGTGCCTTCGGTACAGCAGTTTTGGACGCACAATTACGACCTTTTGAGCGATGCATGGAAAGAGTGGGAGGAAAGTCAAAATGACAGCCTTGCACCTCTAGGCACTGCTTTGTTAGACAGCCGTTTACGCGAAGCCGTGACACAAGCGTGGGCTGACCCAAGTAAAGAATCAGCCGTGTTAGAATTGATGCATGAAGTGGCACCCGATGTGTTTGAGTTTCAGTTTTTTGATCCCCAGCGCTTGGCCGACTTACGTGCTTACCTTGAACAAGCGTGGGATGCACAAATTCCCCTTCGCCCGCCTTATGGTATCGTATTAAATCGCCGAGGCGCGATGCTCGACAGCCGTTCAGAAGGTTACTTGGCTGCACCTAGTTTTCAGGCGTTTTATCGTGAAATACTTAATACCTATATGCGCCCGATAGCGCGCTTATTGTTCCCTGAAATTATGGGCTACGATACGCAAACTTTTGGTTTTTCGATTCATTATAAGCCAAACACAGATACATCGATTCGTCCTCATACTGATGCCTCAGCGGTCACGTTGAACATTAATATCAATCTGCCGGACGAACCTTTTACTGGTTCAACGGTGGACTTTTACGACCCAAGAGCAGGTAAAATGATCCCACTGGCATTTACCTCAGGCAGTGCCATGATCCACCGAGGCAATGTGGTGCATGCGGCTCAGCCTATTACCAGTGGTGAGCGCACAAATTTAGTACTTTGGTTATTTGGTGACAATGGCAGAATGCCAATTCAAGATACGCAGCGCAGCGACGTTGATGCGAAGCTACGCTGGACAATGCCAACCGGAAAATTAGACAATTTTGCGCCGTTTTAAGCACGTGCCAAGATGGGGGAACACTCAACTTAGTGTTTAGGGCGTTTCCCCGTCTGGCGCGGCTGATGTCTTTTTCGGTTCAATGTCTTTTGGGGTGTCAATTGCTTCGATATTAATAATATTAGAGCGATTAAGCGTAAGTTTAAAACGCTGGATCTGCTGCTCCCGGGCCTTATTGGTGTGCATCATCACGACATTGATTTGATAACGTCGCTCTACCGCTTGTTTGGTGATTTTTTGATTTTCCAGGGAATATAGTCGCCCTTCACCTTTGCGTAAAAAGCGCACAAACGGGGTGAGGTTAAAGTATATTCTTTGCTGAATTTCATCGTAGCCGGGCAGAAAGCTCTTGGCGTTGACTTTGGTTTCACTGCGAAAATGCAATAGCTTGGCTGCTTGTTTATTTTGCTGACGCCTGGTTTGAAAGACCTTATCAATTTGCGTTGGTAGATCTTTGCTACTGATATATTCAAGCCAGATGGTTTGGCGAGCTACTTTGCTTTTCGTCACACTGTGGCTGTACAGCAAGCGCCATTTAGGCAAACCTTTTTGGATCCTCCGCCAAATCAGGCGTGTAATGTCTTCTTTAAAAATTTCCCTGAGCCCGTAAATCACACCTAACATACCTACCAGTGCTATCGTGACTTCGGTGAAGTTGGTGCGGGCGTTAAGTACCAATAGCATCACGAACGCCATGATAATGGCTGTTACTGTGCCTTTTACAAGACGATTCAAATAACTGTTTAAGCTTTTCACCTGCTTTTGAAACACCACACCGTACTCAATCAAACGCTGCAATAAGCGCATCTTATTGGTGATACGGTTGGGATCACTCAGGGTTACAGAGGAATTATATTGGTTTTCCTTGCGGTATTGATTTTCGCGACGACAAAGGCCAATTAAAAATTGGTGCTCGCTGGCAAAGTCACTACTTTTAGGGGCGCGCGACAACAGCTTTAAGAATGATTGCTCAACTTGCCAACTGAGATAGTTATCTGCATTTTCAAAATAGGCTCTGAGCTTTTGGTCAGAAGGGGTGTAGCGTCTCAGTTTTTTCAACAGGCCAGAAGTTTGCTCAGCGAGTTCTATCGCATGAGGGTAGAACGCTTTGGGATCTTTAAGCTTAATGGTTTGCTTTATATCAGTATCAAGGGCGGTATGTATTTGGTATGAATACAAATTCAAGTTCAAACGGTAATCGCTTTGCTCCCCTTTTTTTTGGCTGATAAAACGACTACGTACCAAAGGCACATGAAGCTGATCTGAATAATAAGCGCTTTGACACTGAATGCTGTGATGAAAATACTGCTCTTCAGATAAGGTCTTGGCGTTAATTCCCATTTCTTCTGGGATAGAAAAATACAAATCAAGACGCTGCTGATCACTGGGTAACAATTTGTAAGCCACTCTAATGGAGAGGTTTTCATCTTGAGTGAGTTTAACGTTATCCACTTATAGGAGTATCTCTTTTCATGAGTAATAGCTGAGTACAAATCCAAATTTATTATGCCTGACTTTGCCAAGCATGACTAACACTCGAAGCACCGCAGTTGCTAATAGCGTTAGTGTTTATCTGCTAAAGTAGCTTGTTGACTCAGCGCTTTTGCGGTGAAAGGCTACTGCCAATTGACGCCACAATCACCAGCCCAATAGCGGCCCACTGCAACAATGTGAGTTGTTCACTTAAAATAATAAAGCCGGCTAGGGCAGCAACAGCCGGCTCCAGGCTCATCAACACGCTAAATGCCTGTGTTGGCATATTTCTAAGGGCGAACATTTCCAGCGAGTAAGGTAACGCGCTAGATAACACCCCAACCAGCAGCCCAAGGGGCAACACTTGCCAGCTAAACAGTTCAATACCTTGCGTGACCGCACCAATTGGTACGAGTACCAACGCGGCTACCGTCATGCCTAACGCCACCGTAATGCCGCCGGATGCTTGTTTACCGGTGCGGGTACCAAATAGAATATAACCTGCCCAGCAAGCCCCAGCTCCTAGCGCCATTAATGCGCCGACCAGATCCAGCCCTTGGGCACTGGTTAAATCAGGCATGAGAAGAACAATTCCCGCTATGGCACAGGCTACCCAAACAAGGTCACTTTTTCGCTTCGAAGAAAACAGCGCAACAGCCAAGGGTCCGGTAAATTCAAGCGCAACAGCGATGCCTAATGGAATGCGTTCAATCGCTAAATAAAACAAGATATTCATGCCGCCCAAGCATAAACCGTAAACAATTACACTGCGCCAATCACGCCCTTGAGGTAAAGCGCGCCACGGCCGAAATACCAGCCAAAGTACAATTGCTGCAAAGCCTAAGCGCAGGGCAGTGGTGCCATCAGGGCCAACAATAGGAAACAGCTGCTTTGCCAAGGACGCACCAGATTGGATGGTGACCATAGCCAGTAATACACAGCCCACAGCCGTCAGAAGCACGCGGTTGATTTGCATAGAGAAATAGTCCGGGAAAGTGAATCAATTAAGGGGCGGTATTCTACCTGAGGAAATGGGAATTCACACTGGGTTTGGTTATGTACAGCGCTTGGTAATTCGCTGCGCTTGCTTATGCACTCCGTGCACCAAGCACAGCTTCGCTGCCTACCCACTTCGTGTGCCAAGCATGCGCTTTGCTTATTTATGCACTGCGTGCATCAGGCACAGCTTCGCTGTTTATGGGCTTCGCCCACGTCATCCATGACGCTTTTTCAATCCCTCGTCCCGAGGGCTCGATTTACTTTTTACCAACAGCCGCAAAAAGTAAACAAAAAGGGCCGTCCTCCAGCCAATTTTCAATCCCATATTTTAAAACGACTTTAATGCCAGAGCGGCGAAAGGTAACCTCCATGTAAAACACTTCGCTAATTAAGCTCTTCGAAAACTTCTAATACAAAACTGAGTTTAAATCCGTCCTTGGTACCTCACCCAGCTTCACCATCCATGGCGAACCGTTTACCCGATAGGAGCAGTGCTCCTAAGATCTTCGGGTGCACCCATGTCTGGTCATCTGACAAGTCGGCTTAAAATATGGAAAATTGGAGTCGGTGGTAAAGCAAATCAGCGACTTCGCCGCCAGAGTATTCGCTTCGCTTATTTATGTGCTGCGCACACGTTATGCACTTCGTACACCAAGCACAGCTTCGCTGTTTATGGGCTTCGCCCACGTCATCCCTGACGCTTTTTCAAACGGAATCCATTTCGTCCAACTTACTTTTCTTCAACAGCTAAGAAAAGTAAGCACAAATTCATAGGGAATGAATTTGAACATCCGAAGGATGGCCTAAGCGTTTTTCGCGTAGGTGAAATACATGGATGTATTTCATAAAAGAAGCCGGTCTCCACCAAACTTCCTTCACCGCTAAAAGGAAAATTATAGAGACACCCATGATAATTGTTCCTAAATTAGCAGGACAGCCATAATAATTGTTGGCCCGATTTTTTTAATTGGCACCGAAAGAAATTAACAAGACGCGGTTAATAGCTGTCTGATTTTGATTGTTAATTACTTGGTGGGGGCAACCTTGGCTACGCTTCTGCGTAGGTAGCCAAGGTTTTTAGCATGTGAGATAGCAACTTTTAGCGAAGGTGTTCGCAGCTTGCTTTATTCTTTTAGTGCCAGTGCGGCCATTTTCATTGTGCTTTCGAATGATGCGGTGCCGGCTATGAATAAGCCGTTGTGGCAAAACATGGCGTCTTCAATTCCTGTTTCATCCTGAAGTGCTTCATCAGACAACCCAGCCCATGCTTTTGGCAGGGGTCTTTTGTCTTCAAATGAACCCGGCTCTACAGGTACAGCTTGAATCATCCATTGCTCAGATTGTGATGGGTAAATCACATATAACGCTTTTTCAGATAAGGTATGAACTGTCTTTTTCCACGGCGTGTATTTTTCCAATACGATCACTCTTTCGTCTTGGGCATTTTTTATGGCATCGGCGACGATGGCTTTTGCGTTAATACTTCCTTTAGCGCCAGCGATAAAGCGTGTTAATACCCGAGAGGCAAACTCTACAGCTTCATTAAAGCCGCTGTCAAAATCGCTGTCTTCTTGCCATGTTGGGTTGAACATTGAAATGGTTTGGCTAAGGCTAATACCTTCAGAAACCCCTTTTACATGCCCACAGTCGATGGCATCAATGGTCGAAACTAACCCGGAATCAAGTGCATTCGCTACGCCTTGATCATTTTCGCAAATAGCGAGGCCATATTTTTGCCAAATCAAGCCGAAAGAGGAGTAGGGAATGCCATTGTCACGCTCGCCCGCGCCGCCGCGTTGGTGATGGTCAAAGCGGTCTGTTGCTGGGTCGTGTTCGCCGCCTACATCAATTACCACATCCGCCTTGGCGATAGTGTCTTTATCACGCGTGCGAATGAGGGTAAAAGAAGGAAGTATTTGCTTAAGAGCCGCCACACTGAACACATCGTCAGCATGAAAACTACCACTGTGAGTTACTACAATTTTATCAGTCATTAATTTGAGTCATTTATTGAGAAGAAAAGAAAGGCGTCGTTCGCTATACATTGAGAATAAAAACGACTCAGCGCGTTGTTATTTACACAAGAAAAAACATGACGCGATTCTATCTGAAAACAAAGCGCAATTTTGAACTAAATTGTAGGCTGCCAGCACAAGTACTCGGTTGTGTGCTTCACATTGATTGCATGAGAATGAGGTAAGTTGGATTTCAAATTGTGCGCTTGCGGAAACACGAAACTGAGATCCCTCAACAGTCGCAAACAAAAAAATGCTAAGTGAGAACTGTTAAGCGAGAAACTCAGGGCTAACCTCAGTTTGCTGGGATAAGCGCGTTTTCGTTTGTAATATCAATTCCAATAAATAAATAACCACTGAGCGAAAATTTAAAAGGACTGAATCAAGGCGCTATCCATCTTCAAAATATTTGGTTAACGCCTATTGTTTGTTATCTGTTATGCGTCGACTACTATCACTTCGCCTGTAATAAAGCCGTCTACTGAGCGTTCAAATGCTTTGTCGACCAGCTCGCTTGATACAGGTTGAAAACCTGGCATCATTTCACCGTACACATCCCATGCTTCTGCCAGTACTGTGGGGTTTATCACGTTGATGCGGGTGTTTCGTGGCATTTCCAGAGCCACGGTTTTCACAAACGTATCGATTGCGCCGCTGGTGGTGGCATCTGCGATCGCAAACGGAATAGGTTTGATGTTCAATATACCGCTGATTAACGTGAACGAACCTTTGTCCGCAATGTATTCTTGGCCGATGCGTACTAGGTTTATTTGCCCCATCATTTTGCTCATGACGGTGGTCATCCATTGGGCCTCTGTCATTTCGCTAAAATGAGCGTATTCACAGACGCCTACGGTATTGACCACCGCGTCGAAATGGCCGACTTTTTCATACAGGTCTCGAATCGATTGCTCGCCCGTAATATCGACCAGGTGATCAACGTCACCAGAACGGCCAGCCGTGATAACCTTATGTTTACCCAACCCTGTTAACGCCGCTTGCCCCATCTTACCTAATGCACCAATTAGAATTACCGTTTTCATGTGTCTCTCCAGTTATGTTACGTCAGTTGACGAGGGGATATTACGGGTTCCTTTTAACAAGTAGAAACAATGGTTGTTTGTAAGTGATACAAGATTTTCTGGTTTCGTGTTAACGTTACGCAAATAGCGTTGAACAGGGTAGGGGTAAGCTATGAGCAAACTAGACAGGCTAGATATAAAACAGCTCAGGATTTTTCAGGCGCTGATACGCGAAAAAAACGCGTCTAAAGCTGCCAGCCAATTAGGGTTAACCCAGCAGGCTGTCAGCGAGCAATTAAAAAAACTGCGTGATGTGTTTGATGACAGGTTATTTTTAAGAAAAACCAGCGGCTTTATTCCAACGCCCTTTGCTGAGCAACTCTCCCTTGATATCGACAAATTGCTGAATGACTTTCAGGCACTCTTATCGCCAAAAGTGTTTGATCCCAAAACGGTCAGTGGTACCTATGTTATTGCCGCAACCGACTATGCTCAGCAGGTTGTTTTGCCCAGTGTCATTGCACGGTTACGCCTTGAGTCTCCCAATTTAAAAATCATTGTTCGAGACTTTGAGCTCGACAAATTACACGACTTAATGGAAAGCGGGAAAGTGAATCTTGCTATCGCCTTTCCGGACTATATACCTGACAGCTACCCTATTCTTACCCTGTTTGAAGAGCACCATGTTTGCGTAACATCACCTAATTCATCCATCTCAAAACTATCGCCTTCACTGGCTGAAATAGCCGACTACCCAAGCATTATTGCTTCACCTTCACGGCCAAATTTTAAAGGCTCGATTGATGATTGGTTTAAAAGCTTTGGGCTCAGCCGTAACGTTGTGGTGTCTGCACCGTGCTTCTCGATTGTGCCTATGTATTTAGAAGTCACAGATTCAATCGCGTTTCTGCCCTCCAGAGCCATCACAGAATTGAATCTGATAGAAATTGAACTAGAAGAGTCACCCGATCCGTTTGACGTTATTGCCGCATGGCACCCCAGATACAACGAAGATGCGTTGCAAAAATGGGTGGTGTCAAACCTGTTACCGTAAGATCTCTCACCGTTATGTTTGTCTTTCAACAAATCGATATGGGTACAGGTTAGCCAGTTACTGAGTCTTTTTTTATACGCTCTTATTTATTGTACAAAGGTGTAATATACTGATTTTTGATGGTTTATTAAAACCTCGGTAGTGAAATAAACTCGCGAGAATCGGCCTTTTCGAAAAGACTATTTCCGACGAACTTTCAGACGAACGAAGTCGAATCGGTAGCCATGCAGGCTGAACTTTTGTGCGGATATCGCCGCGCAGTCTGCCTATGCCGTGAAGTACGTTCGGGTAGGCACGGTAAAAAGTTAAGTTAATGAGGGATTATGCGCTTTCAAGGAAAGATATTTAATTGGAATGACGACAAAGGGTTTGGTTTTGTTGAGCCAAATGGCGGTGGCGAAAGGGCGTTTGTGCATATAAAGGCCTTTAACCCGCGTTCAAGGCGGCCCATCGATGGTGACATCATTATTTATGAGCTTGTTAGAGAAGATAATCATCGCGCTAAAGCGGTCAATATTCAGTTCTCTCGGGACGCAACAGGTGCGTTAAACAAAAGCGTAAGTTCAAAAAGCGTACATAGCAAAAACAGCGGTAAAAATAACCAAACCAGTCAAAGCCGTCGACCTAAAGGCAAAGCACAAAGTCACACCTTAGCGAATACGTTTATCTTGCTGTTTTGTGTAGGGTTAGCGCTATCTGTTTTGGTCAGCCCTTTACCGCCTGTGGTGGGCGGTATTTATGTGGCCATGAGTGTTATTGCTTTTCTCGCCTACGCGATTGATAAAAACGCCGCACAAAAAGGGCTTTGGCGTACCAAAGAAAGCACCTTGCATCTGTTTGCTTTACTTGGCGGCTGGCCTGGGGCATTACTGGCGCAAAATTGGCTAAGGCATAAATCAAGTAAAACCGAGTTTAAGCATGTTTATTGGATCACTGTGTTGTTAAACCTAGGTGGTTTGTATTGGTTGCACACAACCCAGGGCATACAGTTTTTGAACCGCTATGTTATGCCGCTTTTCGCTGGGCTTTTATAATGATTTACACCCGTGCAAAGTGTCAGCACATAGTAAGCAAAGCCAAGCGTTATTAGCTAAGCTAGCCGCAGGGTTCAGTAAAAGGTTCAACACAAGATGCAACACAAGTTCCAACAACCTAAATTATTCAACAAACTGATGAGGCAAAGATGATGACTAAAGGGGCTTTCTACTTCCTATTGCTATTTTCTTTTGATGTTTTAGCAGATAACAAATTTAGCAACCTACTATTTTTAGACGATAACCAGCAGTCACCACCTGCAGATTTGAGCGTGATCCAGTGGCTTTCAGGCCATTGGCGAGGCGAAGCGTTTGGCGGGGTAGTGGAAGAGGTGTGGTCTCCCCCGCTGGGCGGCAGTATGATGGGCGCATTTAAGCTGGTGGTTGAAGGCCAAGTACAATTCTACGAAATTGAAACCATATCACAGGTCAATGACACCCTTATATTCAGGTTGAAGCACTTCAATAAAGACCTAACAGGCTGGGAAGAGAAAGACAAAACTGTCGATTTCAAATTAGTCAAAGTCACAGACAATAAAGTCTACTTCAACGGCCTAACCATTGAGCGGCTAAGCGACAAGGAGATCAATATTTATGTTGCCATTGAACACGAGGGCAACACCACAGAAGAAAAGTTTAATTATAAAAGGGTTGAGTGAAATGCATCTTGTGTAAGCAAGGGAGCAGAAACAGAAACAAGAGCTGTTGCAGAACCAGGACCAAACTCAAGCCAAAGTCGCTTGGTGTTAACAGCCCAAATTGAAATAGCTACCATTTAACCTGACAGCCTGTTATGAGCGAAAAGCGGTCCTTGGTTGGAAACGCGGTGGTATTCCGCTTCAGCTACCTGCCTATTGCGGCCATTCCGCACTTTTAATAGTCGCTTTGGCTTAACATCCAAGATAGACGTTCAGGGATTAATAATCTGCTCGCATAAATCAGCGGTTCTTAATCAGCAAATTTTAGTGTGAGTTGTCATCTTTCGCACCTTATTATCAAGAAAATCTACGAAGTGTTCATTAATTACCTTCATTATCAAAGCTAATACCCTATGTTAATCTTCCTTCCGTCGTCAACTTATCGACTCGATATAAAATTTTTGTTAAGTCGGAAGAAATAGTGCTTCCACTAAATTGGAGAAAATCATGTTTACGAATTTTGGATGGATTGTTGAAGCAAAGCTTAAAGATGGTGAGCTAGAAAACTTTAAAGCGGTAATGAATTCGCAAGTGAACCGTGCTTTGAATGAAAAAGGTACGCTCAACTATCAATATTACTTGTCAGACGCCGGCGATATTTTAGTTTACGAGCGTTTTGCTGATGCTGATGCATCACATGAGCATATCGAAAACTGGGATGCTCATGCTGAGCGCTGGATTTCAGCCGCGGAACCAACACGCATGCTTCATCTTGGTGACTTGCCAGATGATGTTCGTGAACGTCATGCTTCGCTAGCACCTACTTGGTTAAAGCCTCTGGCTGGTTTTGCAAGAGAAGAGTATGAAGGCAGCTTAATTAAAAATGGGAATGATACTAGCTTCGAAAATTTTGGTTGGATTGTGGAGGCAAAACTGAATCAAGGCCAGTTCGAAGCATTTAAAGAAGTAATGAATTCTCAAGTTGCACGAGCCAAAACAGAAGAAGGCACACTAAACTATCAATATTACCTATCTGATGAGGGTGACATATTAGTTTACGAGCGTTTTCGAGATTTAGAAGCTTCTTTTATTCATATCGAAAACTGGAATGATCATGCCGAACGATGGATTGCAGCAGCAACACCCACCCGTATGGTACACCTAGGTGACTTACCACAAGAGCTACGTGAGATGCACGCTTCACTTTCACCTTTACTACTGAAACCGCTTGGTGGTTTTGCAAAATAGTCAATCTTATGAGTAAGCCGATACGAGCAATCTAATCGTTATCGGTTGCGTTTAGCACATATGTTAACAATTTAAAGGTACGCCATGAAAATTCTAAACAAATATACAAATTTATTACGTGTAATGCTGACTATTGTTGCGCTGTCAGCATGCTCTCAAACAGTATTAGCCCAGCAACAATACTCGCTGCAAGATTTACCTGCACAATTTAACTCTCCAGCAAGCTTTTCGCTTGATTCAGATAACAATATTCTGTTCACATCACCTAACCTACATAACCAAACGCTTGTAGAGCAAGGTGTTATAACTAAAGCGGCGGCTCCAACAATTGGGCTTATTGATAACAACAATCAATTGTCTGTGTGGTACACATTTAAGCAACAGGATTTAGAGCCAAACAGCGGTGTTGTCACTCCCATGGGGATTGCTAAAGGTCCAGATGGAAACATTTATATTGCCGACATGCAATTATGGTTTGGCGGTGAATCTCGTTTGCTTCGAGTGAATGTTATCGATGGTAAAGCCATTGATGTAGACGTTGTTGCTAAAGGTTTCTCATTTCCTAACGCGGTAGCTTGGAGGGGTAACGATGTGTTTATCTCTGATACGGTACTTGCGACTGAGAAAGGAATATCAACGACAAGTGGTGTGTATAAATTAAGGTTAGATGAACTTAGTGCTGAAAATCCATTACAGATTTCTAAATATCAGAATAAAAACAACCACGACGCACACCTGTTTGAGACTTTTGACTCAAACGGTAGTCTAGGCTTTGGGGCGAATGGCTTGGCGGTTGACGGGCAGGGCAACCTTTACACCGGTATCATGGAGGACGGCACCATATACAAAAGCACTTTCAATAAAGATAGTTCTAAACTAGAAACCACACTGTTTAATGAAGGTTTGATCGCAAGTGATGGCATCCAGTGGGATTCACGCTCTAATGCACTTTACATTACCGATTTATTCGACAATGCTGTTTACCGTATTGATATGAATGGCCAAGCTAAATTGCTAGCCAAAAACGGAAATACCGACGGCAGCAATAACATGTTAGATGCGCCGGGAGAAGTTATTGTACGTGGTGGTATTGCCTATGTAACTAATTTTGACGCTGCATTTGGTGCGTCAACTATGGTTAATACTAAACCTGATGCGCCTTTTACGATATCAGTGGTGCCTATTAAATAATCACCAGTATCACAGTCAGATGAATAAACGGTCAGATAATATTGGCCGTTATATTGGTAAACTACTCTTCTTGTATCCTATCCCAGTAAGGTGGGCTTCCATAACGCTCAGAAAAGTAATCTATAAACGCACGAACCTTAGGGGCAACCAATTTTGATGAAGGGTAGACAGCCCATATAGAGGCATCGGCCTCTAAAGGGTAGTCTTCAAGAATTTGTACTAAGGTCCCAGCTCTTAAATGCTCGTAAGCAATCCATGTAGAGCACATTACAATCCCCATCCCGTTCAAGCATGCATCGCAAACGGCCTTACCGTTGTCCGTGGTAAACGCCCCTCTTGTCTTAATATTTAATAGACCCTTTGAGGTTTTAAACAGCCAATTGTCATTACCAATTAGGTTAATACAATTATGTTGTTGCAGTGCTTCAGGGGTTGTTGGCCTACCATGCTTTTTAAGGTAGTCAGGTGAGGCACAGATAATTCTATTGTCTATAGCGAGTTTTCTGGCTATCAAGGCAGAGTCTTTTAGCTCAGCATTTCGAATCGCAATATCAAATCCACCTTCAACAATATCTACTATTGTATCGCTGAGACGAAGCTCTACAGATAAATCAGGGAAAATCTCCATAAATTCATTTAATGCAGGTATTAAGTGTATATGACTAAAAGAAACCGGCGCTGTTATTCGTAATTTTCCACTGGTCTTAGCTCCCCCTCTGACAGACGATACTGCTATATCCGCCGACACAAGAAGATCTCTAGCATGTGGAAGAAACGCCTCTCCTTCATCGGTAAGCGATACCTTTCGAGTGGTACGATGTATTAGACGAATACCCAGGCTTTCCTCTAGTTTACTAAGATGAGCGCTAGCCACAGCCGATGACAAGCCAAATTCAGCTCCAGCTTTAGATATATTGTGAGTGGCAGCTACCCGAATAAATAGTTTTACATAGTCTAGATTTATCATTATTAAGGGCACAGTCAGGATTATAGCAACAGAGTAGTGCTACTTTACCGTATCACTTTAAAAATTCATAAGCTGAGTTTACTTTTAGCCTTACGGTCTCTGATAAGATTTGGCGCAGATATGAGTTAAAACTTACTTCCGCAGTTGGCTCGGAATCGATGAGGTGAGGTTAACTTGATTACGTCCGCTTTACGTACGTTGCTGCCGTTCAAATTTCAAACCTTGAACGGCAGCAATTGGCACTTAGCTGCCTTTCAAATTAGATCAAGAGCTTATGTCTTCACCCGTTAAGCTGACAGGCGCTGGGGCGGTAGTGTGCGCTGTGCAACCAGTTCTCGGGGGGCAAGTTGCTGGTGTTCTTCCTGTTGTGTTACTTCCTTTTGTTCCACTTCCTCTTGTTCTATTGCCTGAAGCTGTGCTTCTGTCCACAGACGGGCAGATTGGGTTTGTGGACTGTGAGCATACTCAGCTTCGCTAAATTCGCTTATGTCTGCTTGGTTAATCGCATTTAGCGCGTTGCTCTCAAACGCATTTTGTTGCTCTAAATACGCTTTGCCAGCGGCTACGCCGATTTTGTGGTCATGCCTAAGATCGCTGTCGGTGCTGCCGAGAAGCTTACTGTGTAGCTTTTTACCAGCAAAAATCTGCACAATTTCCACGTCTGCTGGTGGATTGGCAATAAAGGCTAATTCTTGCTGATAGGCTTGCTCATGTTGCACCAAGTAATCAATGGTTTTTGGGCAGTAGCCCGCTTTACATACAACTGATCTGAGTTTGTGAACCCATGCCGATTGTGCCTGAAACTGTGCATCCGCAGTGCGAATAACCACAATTTTACGTGCACCACGCTTATAGGCTTCAATCACAGGTAAAGGGGCTGCTAGGCCGCCATCGAGATAAAAGTCTGCTTGCGGCGTACCTGACTTTTGCCCATTTGCTAGGTCTGAAGTTGACTCGTTCGCTGCTTTCGCACCTGACTCATTGGCAGCTCTCGCGCCCAGCCAGGGCGTAAGTTTAACCCCATGTTTATATAAAAACGGTAGTGCGCTAGATGCCTTTAGCAACTCTCGCCATTGCTGGCTTTCACCCGTTGGGCTTAAAAAGTAGGGGTTACGATCTCGTGCATTAGTGGCGGTAATAAACAGCTCTCTTGTGCCTAAGGTGCGTTTAGCCGTTTCAAAATCAAGTATACGGTTTGCTTCAGTGGTCTTATCAAAGTACCAATCTAAATCCACTATGTGTTTACCCACTAGGCCTCTACCTAAGTGAAAAAAACGTTTATGCCGTGATAGGCCACGTATCAACCGTTTGGCGTAACCTTTTTGTCTTGCTAGATAGCTTGTGAGGTTTTGTGAGCCAGCCGAGGTGCCAAAAAACATATCGAATGGGTCATAGCCTTCTTCAAGCCAGGCATCAAGTACACCTGCGGTGAATATCCCTCGCTGCCCGCCACCTTCTGCAATCAGCGCAAGCTTTGGCTGTGCTGCATTGTTCAAGGAAATGGCGTTATTTGAAGCTAGGGATTTCATGCTGACTTTCTCGCGTTAAGGTGGCAAATTCGGGTAGAAAATTTAATAACGCAATTCTAAACAAGGCAGCGGCTTTGAGATAATTGAAAGAATCAATCGCTCTGATTCATAAATACAAACCTAATTGCATTGACCGATAGAAGAAGAGCATTTTTTTCAACGTATGCCTTGAAGCTTATAGGGGCAAAGTCAATTTAGGTTATAGAAAGTAGCCGCTGTTCGCGGCTATTTCGAACAAAACGTAAGGGATAGTTTTTTTAGGTATTCTTTGTACTGCAACCTTGATATAAATCGGTAATGCAAAGGCTATTCGTATTCAAAATCGACAAAACTCGCTCGATGAATATCAACCACCTCCACTGATACGAAAACACTGTTTAATGCCAGTTCTTTTAACTGAGCTAACACCGCATTTGATATTTCGCTTTTTTGTTCGTCCGTGCGGCCACTTAGAATATGCGCTGAGACATGTAAAAAGTCTTTTTGTTTACCATGTAAACGAAAGCCACTGCGCTTTTCAGTTCTAAGCTTGATTGCTTCAGGTGGAAAATGACCACTGTTTTTCGCACCAGCAAATACACTGTCCATTAGTTTGTCTTCACTGATTTGCTGGTTAAGCGAGGCGCTATATTCGATAACAAAATTTGGCATATGAGGTTTCCCTTTTAACAATTAATGACGTGCTGCACTGTGCGCTCAACTTGCCGTAAACGGATTTTTATTGGCTTTGTTTTTCATTATAACGTTTTAGCCATTGCTGGCGCGCGGCTTGGCGCTCTGCGTTTGTCGGTGTGTTACCGTTAGCTAATTCAGTTGCTATTTCTTCAATGATTTTATCACGTTCAATGATCAACTTATCGGCGCTAGCAAATAAATCCTCAGCTTGTGGATAGGCGGCCTTGATGGCATCAATCCCCTGTAATTCATAATAAGCTTGCTCTACAGCATCGTTAAATTGACTGCGCTTGGCTTGAAAAATAACATAATCTCGTGCGCTGTCAGATTGAATGAAGTTGATGTCTTCTTGTGCAATGCCGGCTTCTTTGGCGAGCGCTAACGCACGGTCTAACCATTGTTCTATTGCTTTTTCATCATCTTGTTTTAGGGCTTGCTTTACACCTTCAACTAAATCGGATGCGGTGAGGATTTGCTCTCGGGTAATGACTGGCAGCATTGCAACGGGTTCATTGAGCGTTTCTTCTTGGTTTTGGCTTGTGAACCAAAAAGTTGCGCCAATAGCAATAATGATGGCTATAGCTATTAATATTTTCATGTCATTACCTTTGTGAGTTCGCACCTAACGTTGCGATTGAGTTTTTGATGTTCTTAGCAGCGTTATGTGAAGGTGTTGCGTAAAATTTCAAGCGGGTAGGGTAACATAAAAGCACAAAACCTTTTCTTGTGCTTCAATGATACAACCGGGGTCATTATGGGCAATAGACGCTTAGCGATTTTTGCCGTTTTGCCCATACGCTGCTCACTCCTTGACTACTCAGGACAGGGGGCGCCAGCGTTAGCCCAAAGTGTTACAAAGTCGGCGGTTTCTTTTGCTGAAAAGGGCGCTGGTTCGCGGCCCTTTCCTGGGTCCCAGCCCCAATGTACAAGCTCATCTTCTTGTATGTGATGAGCCACCTCTTCAAGGGTGCGCCCACCATTTCGCGTAGGATCTTTAATTTGCTCACAAATCTGTTTTGAGCTTTGTTGCCACCAGAGCATTTCCACTGGGGCAAGCATCCATACGGGTGATCCCGGCGGGCCGTGAGGCTCGTCTGAATTACTGTGTGCATGGCAAGTGCTGCACATGACGGTCTCAACGCCAATTCGGCTTTGTCCGCCTGAAATATTCATACCATGCACGCTGGTTTTGCCGTAACTTGGGCCTGACCAGCGGGGCAGGTTGTCGTCAGGTACATGGCAATTTGCGCAGCGCGGGTGAGAGAACACTTGATAAACCTTGCTCCACGCTTCAGCGGCCCTTGATTGGCTAATCTCGTCTGGTTGCACTGGGACACTTTGAGCAGTGGCAAAAAACGCAGGCATGAGTATAAGAGCAGCGGTTTGTAGCAAAAATACCTTTATTTTCATGATGTTGCTCCTACACAAATTGAATGTGTTTGTTAAATGGCATTTCACGCATGCGCAGGCCTGTTGCCGCAAATATTGCGTTGGCAAGCGCGGGGGCAGCAGGCGGCGTTCCTGGTTCGCCGATACCGCGAATACGTTCGCCATTTTCAAGTATTTTGGTATGTATAACAGGGGCCTGGTGCATACGGATTGCGTCATAATTGTGAAAATTAGTCTGCTGTACTTTACCGTCAAGCAAGGTAATTTCGCCCATCATGGCCCCGGCCAAACCAAAATTAACGGCTGAGATTAATTGCGCCTCAATATTCCGAGAGTCAATGGCAAGGCCTACATCGGCGGCAACATACACGTTTAAAATTTTGATCCCGCGAGGGGTGTTAACCACCTCTACAATTTCCGCCACGGGCACGCCGAACGAGGTCACTAGCGCTACCCCTAAGCCATGATTTTGTGCAACGTCATGTCCCCAGTTAGCCATATTGGCAACCGCTTCAAGCACCTTTCTAGTAGGTTGATGGGTGATTAGGCTCAAGCGCATTTCAATAGGATCGGCGTTGGCTTCAATGGCTAATTCGTCGATCATGGATTCATTAAAAAAGCCGTTTTGTGAAGCCCCCACAGAGCGCCACGAACTCACCGGAATGCCCATTGGCACTCTATACCCAGTCACGCGGTAGTTTTCTATCGTGTAAGCTTGGTCCCATAAGGCCTGCACGATTGTGCTGTCTGGCCCCGGGAGTGACACTCCTAAGCGACCCATTTGCGATTCCATCACAGAAGGCGAGGATACTTTCACATCCAAGGCACTGATATTCTTGCCCTGGGTGACACCTTTAAAGCGGGCCACGGCGAATGGCCTGTAGCTGTCATGGGTCATGTCTTCTTCTCGCGACCAGGTCACTTTTACTGGCGTGCCCTCAAGCTGTTTGGCGACCATAACCGCATAGACAATAAAATCCATTTCCAGACGCCGGCCAAAGCCACCGCCTAAATAAGTAGTGTGAATACGAATGTTCTGTGCCTCAATACCTGACACTCTCGCGGCTTCAGACAGTGCATAGGTGGGCATTTGAGTACCAACCCACACATCAAGCTGGCCATCTTTCATGATAGCCGTGGCGTTCATTGGCTCCATAGTGGCGTGGGCCAATAAAGGGGCACGGTATTCGCGATGTATTGTGGCATCGCCCGCTGCGCCAATTTCGGCATCAACATCGCCGTCATCGCGGTTTTGACTGTCTTGGTGTTCTTCGTTAAACGCAGCAATAGCGGATTCAAACAGCTCATCTGTGGTTTGCGCATACTGTGTTTTGGCCCAGTCAAAATCAATTTTCTCGGCGGCTTTAAAGGCATACCAGGTATTGGTTGCCACCACCGCAGCACCTACATCTGCCAAGGGTAAAACGGCTTTAACGCCTTTCATATTTGCGGCGTTTTTTGCATCAAATGCGTGACACTTTGCCCCCAGATGTGGGTTCACTTTTATGGTGGCGTAGAGCATATCTTTTTGCAGTACATCGATACCAAAGGTGGCGGTTCCGGTGCATTTTTCCACCATGTCGACTCTAGGAATTGGGCGGCCGAGTTGCTTCCACTCGCTTTTTGGCTTGAGTTTTACGTCATCAGCTAACTCAACACTTGCCGCTAAACTGGCGAGCTCTGTATACGCAATGCGTTGGCCGTCTTTTGATATCACTTCGCCGTTGTCTGTACTTAGGGTGTTTTTAGCCACATTTAACTTGGCACTTGCCGCTAACAGCAAGGCTTCTCTGGCTGTGGCGCCTGCCATACGCATTTTTTCAAATGCATCTACGGTCGATGAAGATCCCCCCGTGACTTGTACACCGAAGAATTTTGCCGGTACATGCATAAAATCTCGCGCCATTTGGGCTGTACTGCTGGTGTCTTGGGGAGGAAAGGGCACCCCTTCTTCTAAAACAGCAGCGTTGTAATAGGCATTTGATGGTACGCCGTGTTCAATCCTGACGTTTTGCACGTCTATGTCTAATTCTTCTGCTACTAATGCGGCAAGTGTGGTTTTCACCCCTTGGCCCATTTCGGCGCGAGGCGCGATAATCGTTACGCCACTGGCATTAATTAACACGTAAGGTGTCAGGGCGGTCTCACCTTGCGCCAAGTTTTTTTCAAGAGGATTGGGGTAGGGCTGCTTGTACTTGTACACGCCAAACAACACACCGCCCGTGATGGCAGCTGAGCCTATAACAAAGGTGCGTCGGGTGATTTTGCCTAAGGTGCTCATGCGCTTTTCTCCCGAATATTTTGCGCAGCTGCTTTTATCGCAGCACGAATTCTAGGATAGGTACCACAGCGACATAAATTCGCTGACATGGCGTGATCAATGGCTTCATCATCAGGGTTAGGGTTCATTTGCAATAATGCGGCCGCCGACATAATTTGCCCAGGTTGACAATACCCGCACTGGGCAACTTGATGCTCTACCCAAGCTGCTTGTACTTCATGCATAGCATCTGGTGTGCCAAGCCCCTCGATGGTGGTAATAAGGCCAGATACTTGCCCAACAGGCATAGAGCACGAGCGAGCGGGTTGGCCATTAATATGCACTGTACAGGCGCCGCACATTGCAATACCGCAACCGAATTTAGGGCCCGTTATGTTTAGCTCATCACGTAACACCCACAAAAGTGGCATCTCTTCGTCTACATCAACTTCGTGCTGATTACCGTTTACGTTTAATTGCATGTGTGCGCCTTACTTTTACTTTGATATAGCTAGAGTAAAGTAACTTGTCGCAAAAAAGTAATCATATCTTGTTATTGACGTTAATCATGGATGGGCGGTATGCACCTTCTGCCAAAAATGCGCAATTGAACAACAAATAGCGCCAATAGCAGCGAACGTACGCCTATGTCTGGCGATAGCTCGTCAGAGAAATAGCGAAAATATAGGCGTGAAAAGAAGCAAAGATGTAAAGATGCGTTAAGAAAGATAAAGTTTGAGTAAAGCATTAACGCTGGGCAATGCCAGTCAGTTTATATTCAGTTTTGCAGCCTAATATCGCTATAAAACGAAAGCGTTATTAAGGAATCAAGATGAAAATACAATGGTTATTACCTTTTACTGTCAGCTTAATGGTTGCTCCTTTACTAGGTCATGCTCAACATCGAGACGAGCGTCAGGATCTGCGTTACGAACAACGTCAGAATCAGCAGCAGAATAAACAACATAGTGCCCCTGTTGTTGTAAATAAAACAGTCGTGAATAAAACGGTTGTAAACAAAGCCGGCGTGAAAAATCATAAGGCGCATAAACGAGCGGTGTATAAAACGGGCGCGGTCGTGCAACGAGCACCTACTAAAGGAGTGTCGCTACGTTTTGGTGGTTTGTCATTTATTTTTCATGACGGCCTGTATTACCGCCACTATAAGCAAGGCTATAAAGTGGTGCGTCCACCTGTTGGGCTAACCGTACGCTATTTACCGGCTGGTTATGAACGCATCGTTGCTAGAGGTTTAACATATTATTTCGCCCAGGGAATTTACTATGTGTTTGACGACGGCGCTTACCGTGTCATTAACGAACCTAGCGATACGCTCATCTATCAAGATGATGTCTATAACGCTGGGGGAAGCACTATCGTAGCGCACTCAGTTGAAAGCCAGCAATATGCCAATCAAACGAGTGGTTTTGTACTAGGTAAAACTTATGGTTCACTTCCGCCAAGTGCGAAACTGGTGACAGTGAGCGGCCAGCAGTATTTTCAATACCGCGATATTTACTTTTTACCGCAATCGGCGGGGGGGGATGTGCGTTACTTGGCACTAAAGCTAAACTAAGGCGCTAAAGCTGAATCAAGCATTGGGCACATGACGTTAAGCACTTTTGCGCGGATTGTGCCCTTGCTTTGCTACTTTATACCATTGCTCGTTAACCAGTGCTCGTTAACCAGTGTTCAACCAGTAACCAATCAGCGAGCAATCTGCAACTAACTAGCGAGCAATCAGCGATTAATCAGCAAAAGTTTCGCTGTTGTTTATCCTATTCCTGGGCTTTATTAGTGACAGTAATTGTTTAGCTGGATCGTTTTTGCTAGTTTCACGCCATTGAAAACAAATAGTCATGAAGAATCAATTTACTATGAAGCTTGCCGCTTTGATCCAGCCTCAAATCCATCACCAAATTGACGCCCAGTACCAAGCATTTTCAACCCTTGATGAAGCTCATCAGGTTACGCTGTTCATCTTGGCAGTGGTACACAAGCCGATTGGCGCAACAAAATTAGCGCAAGTGCTGGCCATTCTTCACAGCCGCGGTTTGCTAAGCGCCCCCAAAAAGGACTATTTGTTCACTAGCGAGCAAAAACAGCAGCTGACATCTAAAGGACTGCTCGTCAACAACCGTGAAGGTTTGCAACTCAACCCCTTGCTGAGCAACTGCTTAATTAAAATAATCGACCAACTGCCCACAGATGTTGCGTTAGCACCTGGGCAAACGTTACTTGAAATTATCATGGCCGCTGAGCAGGTAGTGCCTGTGGTAAACAGCTATAGCTGGCAAAACAAAGAAGGTGATAGAGCGCGGGTTATTCGAGATTTGTTTTATTTAAAGCAAACAGATCAGCTTGAAGAGGCGATGTCATTTCATAAAAATCCACAAATTATCGAGCATGAAAAAAATAAAATATTGCTGGAGATACTGTTCTTACCTTTTGATTTAGAAACGTTTTTGCAACAACCGAAAGCTGTGCAATATCAGGCGTTTGCTTCCCTGCTAAGGTGCTTTCAAATTGAAGGACAAAGTTGTGCGTACCTGATTGAACTATTAGAGCGCGTTTGCGCTGCCAATGGGGATAAAACACAGCCAACGTACAATATTGATTGCCATCATCTATTGGCAGAGCAATATTTGTATCAACTAAGGTTTGATGACTTTTTGCGCATACACGAGCAGCAAGATACGAGCAGTTATGGCTTACAGTTGCAGGCAACACATTGCTTTTTAATTGGTCAAAACGCGCTGGCCATCGATTATTTTGAACAAGCCATGTTGGCAAAAAACAAGCTCACAAAACGTAAAAAACAATACTTAAATGAGCTTCTGGGTTACTTCTACAAATTGGCATTAATCGTACAGGCAAATCAGGATGATGTGAGTGCGTTCACCACCGCCTTGCAACAAGTGGAATATGAAGAAAGTGACCGTAAGGTTAATAGCGATTTTTATTATGTAGGGCAGGGCATTGTTAAGCCTATTATGTGTCTTTCTTCGGGGCAAAAATATGCCATCAATATTGAATACAATAGTGTTGATGATGAACAAGATTATTTTGCGCACCAGCTGTGTTATTTCAATTACTTTTTAGCGCAGCTTTGGTGCAACCAAAGTAAAGACCCTGCATTGGCCTCTTTAGCGTTAAAATATCAAGGGCATTTTATGCAGCTTGATTACCCCTTGTTTGCCGAATTATGTGCACAAATGGCGGCCGGTTTTGACCCTAAGCAGGTTGCCGAGCCCCGCAGCTCAGCTGAATCAGCACAAACGTCACATTTAGTCGATATTACCCAGCTTATCGTTACTAAATCACAGTGGGATCTCGCCCTTGATAAACTCATAGCGCTTAATCCAAATGCAGAAAACGCTGGCTCTGCGACCCGTGAAATAGCAGTCAAACCTGTGCGCTTAATCTGGGAATTTGAAGACACCTATGGTCATAGCCTTACGGCCCGTGAACAAAAATTGAATAAATCAGGCTGGAGCAAAGGGCGCGTTGTGTCACTCAAACGCTTAAAAGAACAGACTCATACGTTCGATTACCTAACCGATAGCGACAAAAAGCTCTGCAACGCTATTGAGGTGTTTCAAAATTGGGGCTACTACTCAAAGGCCGAGTATTTGTTGCAAGGGTTGCCAGCACTGCAAGCGGCTGTTGGCATTAATAATCTTTATAAAGCCGACGACATAACCCAGCACATAGAGATAGCCCATCGCGAGCCCGAATTGCTGGTCAGTCAAATAGGTGACCAATTGTGTTTGAGTATTGCCGATTTACCCGATGCGATGGGTGAATATGACGCCCCGCAGGCTTACAATTTAAAGGCTGTTTCTGATAGCCAATATCAGCTCACCGTTTTCGATACGGATCATTTGAAAGTCGCTGAAATCATTGGCGAGGCAGGCTTGCTGATCCCCATCAGTGCAAAACAAAAAGCCCTTGAAGGTATTTCGGCCATTGCGCCATTTTTGAATATTCAATCTGAGATCACTGAACTCGATACTGGGTTAGAAAACCATGAATGCGACAAACATTTGGTGGTAAATATTCAGCCAAATCAACAAGGCCTTACTTTTACCTGTGTGGTGATGCCGTTTTCAGAACAAGGCCCGGCATTTAAACCCGGGGTGGGTAATGCCAGTTTAACCACAGAGTTAAACGGCAAGCGAATAGCAACCCAGCGCGATTTACTGCGCGAAGAAACCCTACTCGATCAGCTCGACCAAGCATGCCCTATGTTTTTGAATATGGCAGATAATGTTTTAGTGCTTGAGGATTTACAAACCGCACTGACCACATTAGAGCAACTCGAAACAGCCTATAATGCCAATCAATTTGACTTGGTTCTGCGTTGGCCGAAAGGCAAGAAAGTGACCTTGTCGAAAACCCTAAGCAGTGAACACCTGCAACTGGCAGTGAGTCAAAAAAATGAATGGTTTGATATTACCGGCGACTTACAAATAGACAATGAACAAGTTATTGAGCTTCGTAAACTGTTAGAGCTGGTAAAAACTAGCAATGGTCGGTTTATCGCCCTTGGTGAAGAGCAAATACTCGCTCTGTCTGATGATTTACGCCATAAGCTTGAGGCAATCAACCAAGTCACAGACGACGGCAAATTTCATCCCTTGGCGAGCTTGCAAATGGAAGAAGCTACCACTGGTATGCGCATGAAAACCATTCACGCCTGGGAGCAGCAAACTGAAAAAATGCATCAAGCAAATGCGCTTGTGCCGCACATTCCGTCAACGTTCCAAGCGCAACTGCGTGATTACCAGCTTGTCGGGTTCGACTGGGCATCTCGTCTTGCTCATTGGGGGGCGGGAGCGTGCTTAGCGGATGACATGGGGTTAGGTAAAACCCTTCAGGCCTTAGCTATTTTGTTATCGCGAGCGAACGAAGGGCCGAGCCTTGTTATCGCCCCTACATCTGTGTGTTTTAACTGGCAACAAGAAGCACTGAAATTTGCGCCTACTTTGAACATTAAGGTATTCGCTGACTCAACTAATACGATTGCCCGCGAGGTATTACTCAGTGAATTAGGCCCATTTGATTGTGTCATCATCAGCTACGGATTATTACAAAGAGAAAGTGAAATACTTAAAAAGGTGCATTGGCACTCGGTAGTCGCCGATGAAGCACAAGCACTTAAGAATCCATTGGCCAAACGAACCAAAGCCGCGTATGCCCTGAAAAGTGATTTTAAGATGATCACCACAGGCACTCCCATCGAGAACAATTTGACCGAGTTGTGGAGTCTATTTCGCTTTATCAACCCTGGGTTGCTGGGTAACATTAAACGCTTTGCACAGCGATTCTCGCTGCCAATCGAAAATGCGCATGAAGACCCACTAGCGGCACGAAAGGCCAGCCAAGCCCTTAAAACACTTATTCAGCCCTTTATTTTACGGCGCATGAAAAACCAAGTGTTAACGGAATTACCATCACGAACTGAAATCAATATTCGGGTTGAAATGAGCTCTCAAGAACGTGATTTCTATGAAGCGCTGAGATTAAACGCCATAGACAATATTAACCAAAGTGGTCAACAGGCCAATGCGAGTGAGCAGCGCATTAGAATGCTTGCCGAATTAGTTAAATTGCGCCAAGCATGTTGTAACCCGAAATTGGTCATGGCAGAAACGACTATCCCCAGTGCTAAGCTAGCCGCCCTCGATGCGTTATTAGAAGAGCTGAAACTGAACAATCATAAAGCGCTTATATTTAGTCAGTTTGTTGGGCATTTACAATTGATTAAGCAACATCTAGAAGACAAAGGTTTTGATTATCAATATTTAGATGGTTCAACGCCGCAAAAGCAGCGGCAAGCAAGCGTTAACGCCTTCCAGCGCGGGCAGGGGGATATATTCTTAATCAGCTTAAAGGCTGGTGGCTCAGGTTTGAATTTAACCGCCGCAGACTACGTGATCCACATGGATCCTTGGTGGAACCCAGCAGTAGAAGAGCAAGCATCAGACCGAGCCCATCGGATAGGGCAACTGCGGCCAGTAACGATTTATCGATTGATTACCCAAAACACAATCGAGGAAAAGATTGTTGCGCTGCATAAGCAAAAACGTGACTTAGCAGACAATCTGTTAGCAGGAAACGAAGCATCAGCGAAGCTATCGGTAGACGATATGCTGAATTTACTGAAAGAAACGTTTTAAACAAAAACGTAAGACTTATCGAACAGGAATGGCCGCGTTCCGAGCATCGAGCACCGCGACCGCCCTCTTACACTGCAGCGAAACGGCTAGTGCAAGTCGCAACAATAAGCATTGATATTAGATTAATGTGGCCTGCAGCCTGGTATTCCTGACGCCCAGTACTCCTGAAGCCTAGTATTGCTGCAGGGCTTGTGGCTCGCTGTTGAATGCTCCCGACAATCGCGGTGGCAAAGCGCGAGTGTCTAACTTTTTCGAGTTTTAGAACTTGCGCATTTTACGTTCGGGGGCTGGCGCGTCGTAAATTAAGGCGTTGCTGGGGTATCTTCAATTAGCTTTACGATTGCTGGGTTGCCTTGCTCTTTAGCCAAATCGATAAAGTGACGTTTTTCTAATTCATCAAATACTTCATTGGTAAGCAGCGTTTTTAAGCGCGTTTCGTCGCCATTGGCGATGGCTGTTTTTATCGCTTTAGTCGCAACGGCGGGGCTGTCTTCTAGGTTACTTTTATCATTGTAGTCAGTCATAAAGGCTCCTTGATTAACGTTTTATCGCTAGCTTGTATACATAGCTTATCTGGTTCGCTCGATTAGCAAGACCTACCAATAGATATTTAGGGCATCAGCTCGTTATTCAACCCCAGCGGGTTAAGTGCCCACAGCGGGTAAAATGCCCACAGCGTGTAAAGTGCCTACAGCGAACATTCGACTTTAGCTTTTTGTGCACCATAAGGTCTCATTTAATTAAGCTCTCAGTTGACTGGCTCGCTAATTAATCTCTGCTAAAATTACATGTATACAAACTCAGGTATAATGAGATTTAACGAAAAGTACCTATATCGCTTCCTACTATGTAATTTTGTTCGGTCTCACTTTGCTTTCCACAAAAACGCTAAGCTATTAATTTAACTATGGAAAATATTTTCCACATAGCTTTTAATAGGAAGCAGAAAAGTCGCGTTATACACAGGTCTCCTTTTGCTTTTGTAACTCTGATTGGTTTTGAGGGCATGAAAAGCAATAATGATCAATAAAATCAGAAGGTAAGTGCTGGAAATGACGAGAATTCAGATCAAATCGAGAAGTTACATGTACGACATGCTCGATAATAAGCGTTAAATGGCTAGGGAAAGTTTGTGAAAACTGAGATTTTAGGGAATATTTTAGGACTTACACTTGCTCACTCAGCATTTATTGGAAGTGGTCAGGACGGCGTAACATTAGCTCCATATGTTGTTTATCAGCAAGGCGAAAATAGACAAGTCTTAAACTTCGAAGCCGAGACTCAACAAGAAGCAATTGATAGCGCATATGCATCTATTAAAGAATACCAATCTAGTGTTGATGCATGGGCAATTTCTCACGAAGGTCTTGTAACTCTTGATAATGGAGAAAAACAGGATATCTATATTGTCAAAGCATGGATTAATGGTTTAGCCGAACCAATAATGATTTACCAAATGTTTACTCCTAAACCGTTTAAACTAATCGGAAATATAAAAGTTTTAAACTTTGAAGATACTGGCTTGGATATAGATCAAGCTGAAATACTTCATCAAGCACTCGATGCTGGGATTGAGTCTCACAATAGTGCAAATGAAAAATAGGAAAGTTGGTTTTAATCGCCATATAACAAGTCATTGAAGAAAGACTCGTCACGGCTTGGTCGAGTTCCTTCGTCAGTTAGTTTAGCAAGCCTAAACTCGCTTCTTAAAGAAGCGTTAAATGGCTCTCAGGAAAATGCGTAATCTTATAGTCTCTTTAGTTATCTTATTCTCTTCTTTTGTAGAGGTGGATATTGATCCATGTGATGTTGATAGTTACCCAACAAAAGGTGAAAAAGTATTGCACCATGCGAATTCGTTTTCGCTACCAGCCATTTATTACAAGCAAGGTAACACTCGAGTAATTGTCTCTAAAAATATGGCTATCGCTTATGTTAAGAAAAACATGTCTGAAAACAAAGGATATTTAGCTCAAGCTAAAAGTCACATTCTTAACACCTTAAATAAAATAAGTGACTCAGAAATAATTGACCAGTCAAATTTACAAATACCATTGGAAGGATTGGTTTCGGACGAATTAAATGTTGGAATCCATGTCATGGCTGGTTACCAAGGGCTTTTCGAAGGTGTGCTGTTTAATAACGAGGCCGCTGTAGAAGTTGATGGAAAGTTAGTTTATGAAACAACAGCGACTTATATGGTTGGCGAAGATCCTCAACCCATTGACGAGTTTAAAATGGTTCACAAGCTTAATGTTGTTTATAAAAATAGTTCTGTATTCAACAAGTGTTGGCTTGATGTAAAGTAGCCATTTAACAAGCCAAGTCAACGAGACAATTTTAAGCTGGCTCCCGTCGCTTCGCTCCTAATTTTAGCCAGCTTAAAAGTTACCCCCGCTTGGGGCGTTATATGTTCACGAGGAATTAAGCGTTGGAAGATTATTTCGATGGATTGAGAACAATTAAGACTAGATCTGATAATGTCCATTCTTACAGGTGGCCGTGCGTTTATATATTCTTTATTGGACTGCTTATTTCCGTTGTATTTCCACCTCTAGGGATATTGGCACCGACTGGAATGTATCTTTGGATTTTTTTGTTATACCGGTTATCACTTTCAATCTGTCCTAGGTGCGGCCACAAATTTTACAGTTTAGGTAATATATTGTTTAGTGGCTCATTTTATACAAAAAGTGGCATGTGGGCAGTAAGCTGCAATCATTGCTCACTGAAGCTCAGTGAGTTACCCGAAGTCAAAGAAATCAAAATAGAGTCGCATAAAGATGAATGGCTTCAATAAAACATATAATAAACCAAGTCATCGGAAAACCACTCGCTGGGTGCGCCAAAACGCTCGCGTTTTCCGCTGCTTGGGGCGTTAGGTGAACTAGGTTGAGTCTTGATGCCCATACCATTATTTAATTTTTACTGGATAGCATCCACCACAGCTAGAGTGTTATTTTTGCTTCTACTACCAGTAATTATTTGGTTTCAAAGCATCTTTATTTCTTACGTTATAGTCGCTACCTCAATTGGGTGGTTAGCAATATTTATAGCTCTTTACTTCAAATGTCCTAGTTGTCGAAAAAGAGCCTTAGTTCATGCGGGTGTAGTAGTTAAGAAAATTGAAACAAAGCGAAACGGATTGAGCAAATGGATAGTCCCCGATGAGTTATTTCATCAATATTTTTACTGCTGTAAGTGTGGGCACAAAGTTGAGGCTAAAAGTTGCTAACTAACGTTCACCTAACAAGTGAATAATGTTGTTCGTAAACTCACGGGGACAAATCCTCGCTGGCCTTCGGCCAAAACGCTCCTATTTTCCCCATATTCAAAGCGTTATATGGCTGTTGTAGCTTGTTGACAACATCCGGCATTGCCGTATGGTTCTGTTATGATATTTATTGAAACAAGTATATTCACGAAAGTTTTACCAAAATCACTTATCGGACGATGACTATCGAGGTTTGCAATCTTACTTGCTACAGAAACCTGATGCAGGGGATATTGTTCGAGGATCTGGTGGGGTACGGAAAGTTAGATGGGCTCCTTCCGGAAAAGGAAAAAGTGGTGGTGTACGTGCAATATATTACTGGAAAAAGTCAGAACATGAGATTTGGATGCTTACTATGTATAGTAAATCTGAGCGTTCAACAATCGCATCTCATATTCTTAAACAAATAGCGGAGGCAATAGATCATGAGTAATCGAGATATAGGTCTAGAAATCTTAGAGGGCTTAAATGAAATTAAGAGTTTTAAAAGCGGTAAGTTATCGTTAAAAACGACTGAGTTATCGGAACCATCGAAGCCACAGGTAATCCGTTCAAAACTAAATTTATCCCAATCAGCTTTTGCTGGTTTACTAGGAGTCAGTATGCGTACTCTTCAAGATTGGGAGCAAGGTCGAAGACATCCTCAAGGTCCTGCTATCGCATTATTACGTATTGCTGAGCAACATCCAGAAGTGTTTGCAGACCTTCATTAAATCGGCATATAACAAAAACATAAACTGGAAAACTACTGGCTGCAAAACGCTCCTATTTTCCCCATATTCAAAGCGTTAGGTGCTACTAGGGTATGAACTTCGAAAGATTTCAAAAGCATAGACATATTGTTGCTGGTAACACTATTTACGTCTCTTATGACCGCTTTACTACAAAGTTTGAAATTAAAGTGAATGATACTGTCGCTTATTCTAAGCGTTTTTGGTTTTGGCCAAAGCACAATTCTGACATTCAAATCGACTCCCATTCATATGTGCTTAATGTATATTGGTTACTTATATGGGGAGCCAAATTGAAGAAAGGTAACTCAATCGTCGTCGAAGAGTTGTTGCCCAAACGTCGAAGACGCTCTATTTCATTACTCGGCTACAGTATATTTATTGTTTTGGTTAGGGCTGCGTTCGTTGTTTTTGATCCATAGTTCCTAACAAGAGACTATGGCGTTAATAACTAATTTAAAGCCTTTGGCGCTTCCCACTTCCCACTTCTCATTTCTTGCATCTTGCATCTTGCATCTAGCACTTAGCATCTCATATCTCACATGGCACTAGGCCAATTACCCAACTTATTTTGTTTATTCTGAATACAACACAGCCGTTTTTCTAAGGTTATTGTCTTCAAATCAGTAGCGCTTTCTACCACTTGGTAGACGGGAAATTTACCACGCAATAAATCGTTAGTGTACTACCAAATATTACATTTTTATGACGGCATTTCTCATATCAATTGTTAAGCCTGATGTGATCGAAAACGGCATTTTTAGCTGGTTTTAGCGATTTTTTATCAAAAAAAGTGATTATTTTTAATTCTTTCGTTTGCTCTTTACTGACGCGGTATTGCGGCGAGTTAGATTCAGCTCTACGCATTTATCTGGTCAATTTACAGATTGTCAACGTTGAATTATCAATCCTATTACCTTAACCTTTATTTTTATTGAACGTTCAATTAACAAAAACGTTAGCGAGAAATATGCCTAAAGTTGGAATGCAGCCTGTACGTCGTCAGCAATTAATCGATGCCACTATTGAATCTGTGGCGGAACTTGGATTACGTGCAACCACCATTAATAGCATCAGTAAAAAAGCGGGTTTGTCGTCGGGCATTATCAGCCATTACTTTGGTGGTAAGCAGGGCCTGATTGAAGCAACCGTGCGCTATTTATTATCAAACTTGAAACAATCGCTGTTAGGTGGATTAAAGGCGGATACCACACCTGAACAAAGGTTGATGTTAATTGTTGAAGCCAACTTTTCACGGCTTCAACAGCAAAGTGATGCAACTAAAACTTGGTTGAGCTTTTGGGCTCAGTCGATGCACGACATTGAATTGCATCGCTTACAGAACGTAAACAGCAGAAGACTGTGCAGTAATTTAGCGTGCTCATTTAGACAACTAATGAGCGTAGAAGACGCAAGAGTTGCCGCTGAATTAAGCGCGGCAATGATCGATGGCTTGTGGTTACGAGCAGTACTAAGCAAGTCTGACAAAGATGAATTTGAACACTGTGAGCGGCTAGCAAAAGACTATGTGCGTTCACTTATCAAACAATATGGACACTAACGTGACAACACCAGTTTATCAAAATTTCATTCATGGCCAATTTCTCGCAAATCAATCTGGTGAGAGCTTTGCCGTTAAAAGCCCAGCCACTGACGAAGTGATTTACCACGTTGAGGTGGCAGACGCGACAATTCAACAAGCGGCAATCAAAAGCGCTAAAGAAGGGTTCGCACAGTGGTCAGCGATGACGCCCATTGAGCGTAGCCGTATATTAATAAAAGCCGTGTCATTACTGCGTGAACGCAATGATGCACTGGCCAAAATTGAAGTACTGGATACCGGTAAACCTTGGCAAGAGGCCGAGTGCGTTGATGTGCAAACGGGCGCAGATGTTATCGAGTATTTTGCGGGTCTTGCCCCAGCTCAAGTGGGTCAGCAACAAATGGTTGGTGATGATTTTTACTATACCCGCAAAGAGCCGCTAGGCGTTTGTGCAGGTATTGGCGCATGGAATTACCCATTGCAAATCGCTTGCTGGAAGTCAGGCCCAGCGCTTGCTGCAGGTAATGCTTTAATTTTTAAACCGTCAGAAGAGACACCTTTAGGTGCAATTAAGCTCGCGGAAATATTTGTGGAGGCGGGCGTTCCTGCTGGTGTATTTAACGTGGTGCAAGGCGCTGCGGAAGTAGGCCAATGGTTAACCCAAAGCCCAGATATTGAAAAAGTCTCGTTTACCGGTGAGGTAGGTACAGGTAAAAAAGTGGTTGCCAGTGCCGCAGGCTCATTGAAAGACGTGACCATGGAACTAGGGGGGAAATCACCTCTATTAGTATTTGAAGATGCTGACGTATCCCAAGCGGTGAGCGCAGCTATGCTTGGTAACTTCTACACCCAAGGTGAAGTGTGCACCAATTGCACCCGTGTTTACGTTCATAAATCAGTTTATCAAGCGTTTGTAGATGAGCTTAAAACCCGCATAGAAAATAACATTATCGCTGGTGATCCGCTCGATCCGAACGTTAACTTGGGTGCCTTGATTTCGAAAAAGCATCAAGACCTAGTGATGGGATATATCAACAAGGGCACCGAAGAGGGCGCAACCCTGCTGACAGGTGGCACCACGTTGAGCCCTGAATCGGCCCCTAACGGTTATTTTGTGGCACCAACGGTATTTACTGATTGCACTGACGATATGACCATAGTCAAAGAAGAAATCTTTGGCCCGGTGATGAGTCTGTTGGTGTTTGACGATGAAGCAGATGTTATTCGCCGTGCAAACGATACCCACTTAGGCTTGGCCGCTGGTGTATTCACTAAAGATATCAAGCGCGCACATCGTGTTATTCACCAATTGCAAGCCGGTATTTGCTGGATCAACAGCTATGGCAATTCACCTGCTGAAATGCCAGTGGGCGGTTATAAGCAGTCGGGTATTGGCCGCGAAAATGGTATCGAAACACTTGATCACTACACCCAAACTAAATCCATTTACGTGGGTATGACCGACATAGAGAGCCCGTTTTAATGGCTGAGCAAACTTACGACTACATTATCGTGGGCGCAGGCTCAGCAGGGTGTGTGCTGGCAAATCGCTTATCCAAAGATGCCAGCAATCAAGTGTTGTTATTAGAAACCGGCGGCAGCGATAAAAACATCTTTATCAAGATGCCCACCGCGCTGTCTATTCCCATGAACACTGAAAAACTTGCTTGGCAATTTCACACCGAAGCCGAACCTTATTTAGATAACCGAAAAATGCATTGCCCTCGGGGCAAGGTGTTAGGTGGTTCATCGTCAATTAACGGTATGGTTTATGTACGAGGTCACGCAAAAGACTTTGATGAGTGGCAAGAGCATGGAGCACAAGGCTGGGACTACCAATCTTGTTTGCCTTATTTTCAAAAAGCCGAATCATTCTATTTAGGCAAAGATGCTTATCGCGGTGACAAAGGGCCCCTTGGCGTAAATAACGGCAATGAAATGGCTAATCCGCTGTATGGCGCCTTTATCGAAGCAGGTAAGCAAGCGGGTTATGCCGCCACCGATGATTACAACGCCGCACAGCAGGAGGGCTTTGGCCCTATGCATATGACGGTGAAAGACGGCGTGCGCAGTTCTGCCAGCCGTGAATATCTTGACCCGGTGAAATCACGCAACAACTTAACCATAGTGACCGGTGCGTTGGCTGAAAAGGTGATTCTTGAGGGCAAAAAAGCCGTAGGTGTTGAATACAGTATCGATGGTAATAAAACCACTGCGAAGGCCTCCACAGAAGTACTGTTAAGTGCTGGTTCGATAGGCTCTCCCCACCTTTTACAACTTTCAGGTATCGGTGATAGCGATACGCTTCAGGCGGCGGGTGTTGAGGTGAAACATCATTTACCTGGTGTAGGGCAGAACTTGCAAGACCACTTGGAATTCTACTTTCAGTACAAGTGTAAGCAGCCCATTACCTTAAACGGCAAACTCGGCTTGATTTCAAAGGGTTTGATCGGTGCACGTTGGTTGTTTACGCGCAAAGGCTTAGGCGCAACGAATCACTTTGAATCTTGTGCGTTTATTCGCTCAAAACCTGGGGTTGAGTGGCCAGATATACAGTACCACTTTTTACCGGCTGCTATGCGTTACGACGGGCGTAGTGCGTTTGCTGGGCACGGATTTCAAGTGCACGTAGGCCACAACAAACCAAAAAGTCGCGGTGCGGTCACGATTACATCAGCTGACCCCACACAAGCACCGAAAATTCAGTTCAATTATTTGCAACATCAAGACGACATTGAAGGTTTTCGCGCATGTGTGCGCCTAACCCGTGAAATTATCGAGCAAAGCGCCTTTGATGAATATCGTGATGACGAAATTCAGCCTGGCAAGCATGTTCAAACAGACGAAGAAATTGATGCTTTCGTGCGCCAAGCGGTTGAAAGTGCTTACCACCCTTCGTGTTCTTGCCGAATGGGAGAAGACGCCATGGCCGTGGTGAATTCCAGCACTCAGGTTCACGGTATTCAAGGTTTGAGAGTAGTGGACTCGTCGATTTTCCCCACTGTGCCAAATGGTAATTTGAATGCGCCAACGATCATGGTTGCGGAAAAAGCAGCAGACATGATTTTAGGTAAGCCAGCGCTTAGTCAAGCGCCCGTGAAGGTTGCTACATCAAGCAATTGGCAAACAGTGCAACGTAACGCAACGATTTAATCTGGCCATCTGAAGCGCAGCAAATTGTATTTTTTGCTGCGTAATGCGCGTCAATAAACAGGAAGAAAGATGAAGCATTATCGCTTATTTTGGGGAGGGACCAATGACCTTATGGCTTAACGCTGGGATCATTTTCACCCTATTGGCCATTGTGGTTATTTTACTTAAATGGGGCAATGTCGTTTGTGTCGGTGTGACACCGGTCAGGCTATTTACCTTTATTGCTATTTTATTTACCTCAGGCCTAGACGTTGGCTTGATTATGTTCCCGCTCACCGAATTTGGCGGCTACGCAAACCTTAAGGCCAACCCTGAATACGCTTTTACCAACCCTATGGCGATAGAGTTTGGTTACTGGGGATTTCTTATTTGGGGGTTTTACTTCCTAACCTGTTTTTACTTCTGTGTGGTTGAGCCCAAGGTTAAGTTTTTCGAAATCCCCTTGGTTAAACTTATCAATAATGTGGTGATTATCGGCACCTGTGCATTTACCGCCTTTTTGTTATTGTCTAATTTACCTTGGTATCTACCCGCTATTGGAGATGGCGAATCGGTTATCCCTACCTTCTATTTTATTGTTTTCGCGGCAATCTGCTTTGCCGTTTATTCCAGTACTGACATCAAATATGTACGTTTATTGAGTATCTCTACCACTTGGCTATTTATCGCGTTGATCGCCTTTATGTGGGCTGGTGCATTCTTAGGAAAAGACAGCCATGTGGCTGCTTTCGTTAATAATTTAAGCTTGATAGGAAGTTACTTTGGCAACCTAGATGACTTTGTTTTGCCATTGAACGAATACCACGAGTTTTACTTATTCTGGTGGTTTGCTTGGAGCATCATGATTGGTCAATTTACCTCACGTTTTGTGGGGGGCTTGAAAACCTATCAGGTGCTGGGCGCTATGTTGATTTTTCCTTCCATTCCTATCGCGGTTTGGTTCAGCGTTATTTATCAATATCACGAAGCGGGTATTCCCACAGCAGGGCTGAAAAACTTTGCCATGGCTTTTGTGGGCATTGTGTTTGTCATCAACTCGCTCGACTCCCTTATTCGCTTGTACACAGACAACCTAAAACTCACCGTTAAACGCTTAGGTAAGTTTAAGTATATGGCACTGAACATAGTCGCGCTTTCGTTGCTGACATTGTTGTTCAAATTAGAGTTTTTACAAATTCAGTGGGTCGGGGCATTGGTCATCGGTTTGTTTTTTAGCTGCGCAATTTTCATTGCCTACAGCAAGCCTAAAACCGTTAAAAATATCGATAGCTCACCAAAAGATAACGAGATCGACTTCACGAAAATAGATTCAGGAACTTAGTGAAATAAAGGACTTTACCATTACTACACACAATAAAAACACAACACACAAAACAGGATTATTTATGAATACCTATGTGCCAAAGAAGCAAAGCCTAATCGCTTTGTCTGTGCTGTCAGCCATGTCGATGACGTCGTTGTCGGCCTTTGCTCAGGAAGCAGAAACCCAAGCCAACGCTAAAAAGCAGCAAGAAGACGTAGAGTCTATTGTGGTGACGGGGCGTAATGTGTCTTATGCAAACAGTGCCGCTTCTGAAGAAATGAAAAAGCAGCAAACCTCGATGACAAGCGTATTGGCTTTGGTAGATAACCTACCTGGCGTATTGGTGACTGAAGGTGACCCGTTTGGCTCTGATGAGTGGTCTACTAGTATTTCAATTCGTGGTTTTCAGTTGAACCTTGAATCTCAACAAATTGGTATGACGGTTGATGGCATATCAAACGGTAACTCTAACTACGGTGGCGGTACAAAAGCTAGCCGTTATATTGATACCGAAAACTTGCGTGGTGTAGAAGTATCTCAAGGTACTGCTGACATTAGCTCTCGTTCAAACGAAGCGCTAGGTGGCACCATGGATTTTACCACCATTTTACCTGCTTTAGACGAGCAATTAACGGCTAGCGCCACACTAGGTGAGCAAAACGCACGAAAATTCTACGTACGTTACGACACAGGCGAAATAGCGCAAGACACATTTGCTTGGTTGTCACTGTCAACCCAGCAAAACGATGATTATATGGATGGCTCTATCACCAATAAACGTGATCACGCCGAAGGTAAAATTATCAGCACCATAGGTGAAGTGGATATTACGGGTTACGTCAGTTATGACGATGCCGAAGAATACACTTACCAGCGTGTTTACGGTTTAGCTCAGTATGAACAAGATCCTTTGTGGGACGGCCTAACTGAAGATTGGTCTGGTGTGCCTTATCAAGACCAAGTGTTCCGTGAAGGTTGGGTGACTGAGCGTGAAAACTTCTTCACTTACCTAAAAGCTGACTTCGCTGTGGGTGAAGTTGATTTCAGTACGAATGTTTACTATCACGAAAACGAAGGTGCGGGTAAGTGGATCCCATATTACATCGCTGATGTTACCGATGATGGTGTAGGTAACCCTAACTCTGAGCTTGATTCATCGACGACCGCATACGGCGGTGCGTCTCAGGGCCTAATTTATTTTGTGAACCGTGCGGGTGAGTCTTTATCACCTATCGCAGGTTGCGAAAGCTCAATTGGCTTCCCATACGGCGGGGGCGGAGCAGAAATCGACCCAGGTTGTTACGAGCAAGGTGCTATTCCTGTCAGCTCAAACCGTCATACGCACTATGATAAAAAGCGTTATGGGGTAAACGGTGATTTCACTTGGCATACCAGCATTTCAGATATGGACAACGTATTGCGTGGTGGTTTCTGGTATGAAGATTATCAACGTGAAGAGTATCGTGATTGGCATAAAACCATAGATGCTGCAACAGGCCCGCGCTTCGATAATACCCCTTATTGGGTGCAGTACGACCGCGAATTCCCAGTTGAAACCCTAATGTATTACATTGAAGACGAACTTGATGCAGGGTTTGCAAAGTTCCGTTTAGGTGCAAAGCAATTCAAGGTTGATGTGGCGAAAGAAGACCAATTTGTACCAGAGAACGATTTGGACGTGTCATCTGATTCAGACGTACTTATCTCAGCAGGTTTTGTTGCGCCGTTACCGGTAAACGGCCTAGAGGTTTTCGGTGGCTACGCAGAAAACTTTGCAGCGGTTAAAGATTCGGTATTAGAGCGCGATGATGCTGATGTGAGCACAGTTGAGCCTGAAACAGCAGATAACATTGACTTTGGTTTACGTTATTCAACGCCTGGTTTTAACGCAAGTTTGACTTACTACAACATCAAATTTGAAAACCGTATTACCTTTGTGAGCAATGAAGACGTAAATGGTATCGATTTCTTAGAATCTGCTGCTGGTGGTTACCTTAACGACGGTGGTATTGAATCTGACGGTATCGAGGCTTCAATCGACTACAAAATTACTGACACATTCGGTGTATACGTTTCTTATACCAAGAATGAATCGACTTACACGGATGACGATCAAGATATCCGTGGTAAAACGGTTATCGGTAGCCCAGAAGATATGGCGGTTATTAGCTTCGATTACGCGAAAAATGACTTCTACGCGGGTTTCAGCACGAAATACGTGGGTGAGCGCTTCTTAGACCAAGCGAACACGCAAGAAGTTGATTCTTACGTCGTAAGTGATTTGTATATGGGTAAAACGGCTTACGATATCGGTGGCAGCATCGAGAGCGTAGAGCTTAGCTTTACCGTAAACAACGTATTTGACGAAGAGTATCTTGGCTCAATCGCGCCGAATGCCGGTTGGATTGGTGCGCCGCGTATTGCATCGTTCAACGTTAGATTCGTAATGTAATAATAGCGAGTTACAAGGCCACATTCAGTCCCCTGTTTGTGGCCTTTTTTGTATTGATTGAGCGCAAATATTTTATGTTTTCGTCATTTGTACAGTACTTGGTCTGTCTGTTTCACTGTTTTGAGTTTTATTTTCTGCGCATTATCCCACCCTTTAAAAACTGACATAAAAAGGGCTTATAGTTTTTATTTCGCGCACGCGTGACAGACGTAAACTAATTAAAACAAGGGCAGGTTATTGGCCTGCCAAAGGTAAAGAATCATGAAAGTACCTAAACTTCACTCATCATTTATTTCCAGCGTTTTGGCCACTATTGGTTTGTTGCTTAGTGCACCAAGCATTGCCGATGTCAGTATTACTAAGGGCAAAACGCTCATCCCCCATGGTAATGCTATTTCTGACAACGACCTGACGATTAAAAATGACAAATTAGCGTTTTCATTAGCCATTGGCTCTGCTCCGCCTTGGGGCGTTGCACGCGGGTGTATTGTGGATATTGCGAACGTTAAAGCTGATGGCAGCTTAAGTCCTGATCGCGTGGCGTTTGCAGATTTCATCCCGAATAATTGGTCTAGTTGGCCTAACACCTATCAAACGCTTAACATCATCAAAGACAGTCAGGATGAAGCCATTGTTGAAGTCATTCGAGATTTCGGCAAAGTTGAAATAAGCACGACTTATCGTCTGCAATCAGGCTCTGATTTGATTCACGTGCAAACGACCATGACCAATCAAGGTGAAGCCATAGTAGACATGCACTCTGGGTTTACTTTGTGGCCTGATGCGGGATACAAGTTTGCCGTACCTGAATATAAGACGAGTGAGGAAAAAGAGCCGACTGCGAATTACATTACTGACAGGTTTGTGGGTTATGGCGCTGACTGGGCGGTAGCTTTGCATGCGCCTTACATGACTGAAGTAAAAAACCAATCAAGAGACTTGTACGCCCAGCATAGTTTGCAAAAAGGGCAATCAGTGACCTTCACTGGCGATTACCAAGTGTTGGCCAGTGGCGATTTAGCGCCAGTGGTGCGCGCCGAAATTGAGCGTAAAAACACGAAAGCAGGAACGCTGAAAGGTGAAGTGCAAACTCAAAACAAAAATGCCCTAACGCAACCGGCGATTGTGGTAAGTAAACAGGGTACGCCTTACATGTGGGGCTTGGGCAAAAACGGCCAATACCAATTTGACTTACCGATTGGTCAATACCAAGTGTATGCCACAGGGAAAGGCTATTCTGACAGTAAAATACATGATATTGAAATCAGTGAAAACACCACTCAAACCTTATCCTTTGACGATTTGCTCTCACCAGGCCAGGTCAGCATAGAGGTAACAGATGCAAATACTAAAGCGCCCCTTGATGCCAAGATAAAGATTGAAAAAGGCAATCAGCCTTTGATTGAATTTTTAGGTTCGCGGACTTTTTTCACCGAACTTGATAACGCCGGTCATGCAATGTTTCCGCTCGCACCAGGTGAATATCAACTGAGTATTTCACCTGGTGGTGGCTTTAATGCAAAGCCAGAATTGATTAACACTGTAGTAAAAGGGAATACCACCACAGACATAGCCGGTGCTGTTACCGTTAGCACTTACCCAACGCAAAAAGGTTGGTACGCAGCTGATTTGCATCATCATGCAGACGTGCTTGAAGGTTCAACGTCACCCGAGTATTTAGTGCGCTCGCAACTGGCTGCTGGGTTAAATGCGTTGTTTGTGAGCGATCATGACTCCACCAAAAACAACGCAGCCATACAAGCGTTAGCCGATAAACGCGGCGTGCCTTTTATCCCATCAATTGAAGTGTCGCCTTCATGGGGCCATTTTAATGCCTTTCCGATAAACGCAGGAGCCACCTTGTCTGTCGACCCGGGCGTAGACGATATTCATACCTTGATCAAAGACATGCGCCGCATGGGGGCGACAGTGATTGCATCGAACCACCCGTACATACCCTACGGTTACTTGAGCAGTTTAGATAAAAACACTGCCCCAGGTGGGCTCAACCCCAGCATTGACTTGTTTGAGATAAACGCCGCCGTCGATAACCGACCAACCATGGATAAAGCCCATCAGCTTTGGTCACAAGGTTTGCCTTACTATTATACCGCTGGCTCTGACACGCATGATGTGTGGAACCAAACCAGCGGCTTAAATCGCATGTTCGTATTCACAGGCAGTAAACCAAGTGCCAAGGCGTATGCACAAGCCATGAAAAACGGCCGCTCTTATGTGTCATATGGGCCGATTATTTATCCGCAGGATGTCATGTTTGGTGACACGATTAAACTCGCCAAAGATCAGCCACAATCCATCAGTTTTGATTTGGTCGCGGTGAATGGGCTTAAGTCAGTGTCATTAATTGCTGCGCCAAGTGAGCAAAAAAATCAGCAACAACAGCAATCTGGCCAAAGCAGCTCAAATCATCAGGTGCTAAACAAACAAGCACTTAGTGGTGATAGTGCATCGATAACATTCACTCTGCCCAAAACCTCTGGCTGGGTCGCGCTGGTGGTAGAAGATAAAAATGGACATAAAGCCTACAGCAACCCGATTTGGCTTAAAGAGGTAGATGAAAGCCAGTTTAAACAAAGATAAATGATTTACTCAGGTGTACCTGTAGGATCAACTGCTCTTGCAACAAAAAAGGCTCTTCATTTCTGAAGAGCCTTTTCATCGCGATGTTTGGTGGAGCTGGCGGGAGTTGAACCCGCGTCCAAAAAACGTCAACCGTCGGTACTACATGCTTATTCTGTCTTTTATTTAACTATTTCGAACTCCGGCAGACAGGATTTCTCATAGCGGGCCTAATACTGTTTCGCGGTTCACCCTTAGACAAGGTTCCCTCGCTATTCTGCTGGGATGACCTTCCGAACCTCTACTAGCAGAAAGAGTATGAGTGGAAGGGCTTAGCCGGTTATTAAGCGGCTAGAGCGTAGTTTTCGTCGTTTGCGACTATTTAAATGCGGCTTTTTAAGAGGCAAACCGCTCCTCTGCATGCACCTAAAGCCTCAAGAATCTTGTCGAATCCAAAATCAGCCCCAAATGTGGTTGGTTGCAAACTACCAACGCTGCGCATTGTAACATAAACTTGGGGGAAATCACTAATATGCGTAGCCAGCGCAGTTAATAATTCGCTTCATCTAACACTTTGCTTAAAGTTTGCTCAGGTAAGCATTGTCCGTTTGCCCAGTTTTTGTTCAATAGCTCGATCAGTTTGTCTAGGCGGTCTGATTTACGTTGTATTTCGGCTAGCAAAAGGTGCGCTTCTTGGCGTTTGTTCTTTAGCCGTTGCAGTATTAAGTCATGATCAAAGCTTGCTTCATTTGTTTCAGCCGTTGGCAGTTCATCTAGCGTAAAGCCTAAGCTTTGAGAGAATTTTATTAGTTGTATTTGACGCACGCTTTCTTGAGTGTATTGGCGATAACCATTGCTGTTTCTGTTGCTTTTCAGTAAGCCTTTGCTTTCGTAAAAGCGTAGGGTACTGGCGCTAACACCACTTTGTTTTGCTAATTCACCTATTTTCATTCTTGCTCATTCTTTGTTGGTTTCAAATAGCCTATTGACCTTAAAGCTGACTTTAAGGTTATAGTGAATTCAATGTCAATTTATTAAGCTGTTTTATGCCAAACACCCCGAAAACCGTGAGCGATAACATTACTACGAAAGCTACCTTAAAAAATGAGGAACCGGCTGCGTCTACTGCTGCTCGTATTGATGAAGGTTACGCGCCAAGCCGTAAAGTAGATACGCTATTTTCAGCATTTACCTTACCAAGTGGATTAACGCTTAAAAACCGAATTGTGAAAGCGGCTATGGAAGAAAACCTAGCAACGGTTGAACAGGTACCCTCGCAAACGCTGCTCACTATGTACCGTAAGTGGGCAGAAGGGGGCGCTGGGCTTATTTTGACGGGGAATGTCATGGTGGACCATTTAGCTATGACGGGCCCTGGAGGGCTAGCGTTAGAACAAAACACCGATATAGCCGCGTTTGCTCAGCTAGCGCGTGTCTCAAAGCTCAATGGTTGCAAGGTGGTGATGCAAATTAATCACCCTGGAAGGCAAGTGTTTAGCAAAATCGGCGGAAAGGTATTATCCGCATCAAACGTACCCCTTAATATGGGTAAGCATTCACATTTATTTGGTCAGCCTAAAGCGATGGACGTGGCTGAAATAGAAGATGTGATTAACCGTTTTGTACACAGTGCTCAGCAAGCGCAAAAAGCCGGTTTTGATGGGGTACAGATTCATGCTGCCCACGGTTACTTGCTAGCTCAGTTTTTGTCGCCTTTAACGAATAAACGAAATGACAATTGGGGCGGCAGCATTGAAAACCGTGCGCGATTATTGTTAACCATTACCCGTGAAATAAAACAAGTATGCGGTCCGCTCTTTTCTATTTCACTGAAACTCAATTCTGCTGATTTTCAGCGCGGTGGCTTTGAGCCTGCTGACGCACAAATGGTGGTGGGTATGCTCAGCGAGCTAAACATTGATTTTGTGGAGTTGTCGGGCGGCAGTTACGAAGCTCCTGCTATGCAAGGCAATACTGCAGATGCGCGAACGTTAGCCCGTGAAGCCTATTTTTTAGAGTTTGCGCAAGGGATTAGTGCGCATTCATCTGTGCCAATCATGACCACAGGTGGCATCACTCGATTACCCGTAGCGCAGCGGGTGATAGATTCAGGCGTGGCATTAGTGGGTATGGCCACTGCACTGGCGTTTACCCCTGATTTACCGAATAAGTGGCAGCAAAAACAAGAGGATGTTCACGTCATGCCTAAGCTTAAATGGAAAGACAAAACCCTGTCGGGCCTTGCCACTATGGCAATGGTGAAAAGGCAAATTCGCAGGGTAGGGGAAGGGAAAAGCCCCCAAGGGAAGTTGTCACCCATTATAAGTTTAATTTTGGATCAGGTGCGCACTGCCAAGCTCACCAAACGTTATCGAAAACGCTTTAATGATGAGCTGATGTAAAAGAACAAGCTATGTTATGGGTGAGTCGCAACGACGCGAAAACGTCATTGTGCAGGGGTATTTATCCCTTAAATGTATTAGAGAAGCCTTTTAATGGGATATTTATTACTCATAATTTGATACATCCGTGTCATTTTAATTTATTGAAGTGTAAGTAGTAAATTAAAAATTAAGTAAATTTAACCTTTTTGTAACAAGATCCTGTATGTTACGTCTTTTGATCATTTTGAAGGACGTTGCATGCCGATCAAATTCGGCTTAATACTCTATTTTGGCACCGCGTCTATGGTGGCGAACGCTGCGTTGGTGTTTGCTCCTTTGCTGATCAGCGGGCTGGTTAGTAGCTATCAGTTCAGCGAGTCTGAGGCTGTGTTTGTCATTGCAACTGAGTTGTTAGCCAGTGCATTTTCTGCCGTGCCAGCGTTATGGTGGGTATCAAAAATTAACTGGCGCGGCGTCTCTATTGTGTCGTTATTGGCGCTAGTGCTAATAAATCTAATAAGTACATTGTTGGTTGATTTTACCTACATAGCGATACTGCGCGGTATTGGGGGCTTCTTTTCAGGTACCTTACTTATTTTGTATATGGTGGTGATCGCCACTTTGCCTGATACCGAGCGCATTTTTTCCGGTAAGTTGGTGGTGCAACTTCTATTTAGTGCGCTTGGCATGGCGCTACTTCCTTTTGTTATCACGCGGTTTGGGGTTGATGGCGTCTATTTCATATTGGCGGTACTTGGCTTGTTACTGATGGGGCCCACAAACGCGATCCCCAGTAATGCCTACGCATCGGTTAATAAGCAATGTAACGGGGCGGCAAGCAATTCAGTACTTTATTTTCCTCGTAACAATATCTTGATTTTAATCGCGTTATTCGTCTTTGCCATGGGCACGAGTATTATGTGGTCAGCACTTGTCCCTATGGGCGAATACGAAGGGATATCGTTGGCTGATACGGGTTGGGTATTGTCAGCGGCGACGGTTTCGTCAATTTTCGGTGGTTTTCTCAGCACACTTGCAGGAACGCGTTATGGTCGAGCTGCTCCTATTTCTATTGGCTTATTCATGGGAGCAGGTGGTGCTATTTTACTCATGTTCAGCAGTACAAATGTGGGCTACTTTTTATTGGGTTCCTGCTTAATTTGCATTGCTCGGGTGGTCACCATTCCTTATTTAGTGGGCTTAATGTCGTTGTTTAATCAATTTGGGCGCTTGGCAATTTTAAGTCACGTTGCGCTTGCCACAGGCATGGCATTCGGCTCATATGTGGTATCACTGCTGATGACACATGTCTCGGTATATTGGCTGCCCATACTCACTTTACTTTGCATGGTGATAACCGCCGTGGTTTTGGTGAGCCTGAAAAGGCCAGTTGCTGCAGAACATATCAAGCTCCCAAAGACGTTGTCAGCCAGCTTTAAGCGTTAATGAATAAATGACCGTCCTCGTATTTTGTCGTCTTTTCTTGCGCTGTCGATGGCTGATTTTATCGATGAAATCACCGCATCTGTAGCGGTGGTGTGAACCCCTCGTAAAGATGAAACTAAACAGGCGGTTCGCTCCATGCAGGGGCTGACTATGCGCCGTGCGCTGATTAAATTACCTCTCACATGATCGTGGATCAAATCCCAAGGAGCAATAGTGTGGGCGAGACCTTCAACGGCTATTTTTAAACTGGAATGGGCAGATTGGAAGTCCAATGAAAAATCAAATTGGATACCGTTTTCAAATGCGTATCGCTCAAGTGTTCTGCGCATAGAGTGTGTACCAGGGCTGGATACAATAGGGAAATTAACTAAGTCAGCAAAGTTGATTTCGGCATCTTGGGCCAAAGTGGGATCAAAGGCACTGACCAAATAAAGCTGCTCTACGTAAAGCGGCTCAGACTTTTGGTCAAGCTTCTTTTGAATGTCATAGCTGATCATTAAATCGAGTAAGTCATTGTCAAAAGAGCGCTCTAAACTTGTGGTGTTGCCTTCCTCGATAATGAGATTAATACCAGGATAGCGCTCTTGCAATTGCTTAAACAAAGGCGCAGCTAAAGCATTGTTAATGCCGTAGGGAATACCCAGTCGAACATTGCCTGTGGGGCTGTCTTGTGTACCAAGTAAAGAAGAACGCAAATCATCGATTTGTTTTAGTAAAGAGTGAGCGGCGGGCAGGAACTTTTCACCGGCATATGTCAGCGCTATGCCACGGCGGTCACGCTCAAGCAACTTAACCCCCAAACTACTTTCAAGACTTTTTAAACTCATGCTCAAAGCGGGGTGGGTGATGTGGGTATTCTCACTGGCTTTGCGTAAGTTGCCTGCCTCGACCACTGCGATAAAATGACGTAACTGCCTGATTTCCATTTATTTATTACCTATTTCACGCACTTCATATGAAGCTGCTATTCGCGACTTATGGTAAGTTAAACTTAACAATATATAAACAATAATCAAATATAATTAACACTACGCCTTTGCTATCGTCCAATTGTTAAATAGATGTATCTAATTGTTAATTTGGTAACAAGGTCTGGATATAGACTACTTCAATAGGGCACAAAGAATGAAAAATAACACACCCAACACACTTGCTTTACGGATGCCTAGCGCCGCTGTTTCACTATTGTCACTGAGTATTTTTGCAGGGTTGTCGGCACACGCTGAAAGCCAACTCGATATAGAAGAAATCACCATAACAGGGCGTAAAATGGAGGAAGGGTTGCAACACGCCCCTATCGCCATTTCGGCCTTTAGCGAACTCGAACTAGAAAACCGCGGGGCCGTTGATATTACTGACGTGGCTGCTGCATCACCCAATGTGCATTTTCAAACAGGGGGATCGACCAGTGGTATGTCTGCTGCGCCAACGGTTTTTATACGCGGTATTGGCCAAAGCGATTTCAACGTCAATAACGACCCTGCTGTAGGCATGTACATTGACGGCATTTATCTGGGCAGAATGTTAGGTAGCTTAACGGATTTGATGGACTTAGACAGAGTTGAGGTGCTGCGCGGACCGCAAGGCACGTTGTTTGGTCGTAATTCCATTGGTGGGGCAATTAACCTTATTTCTAAAAAGCCTGACCCTGCACAAGGGTTTGAAGGCAATGTGTCCCTAGCGGTAGGTGAAAACGGCTACCGATTTTTAAAAGCTTCAAGCAGTATTCCTATTTCTGAGCACGTCGCAGCTCGAGTCGGTGGGTTTTATCGTGAGCGAGACGGTTATGTTGATGCTGTGCAGTACGACGATTTACAGCTAGGCGGAGAAGACGTTTGGGGTGTGCGCGGTGCACTGCGTTTTGAACTAAGTGATGATATGAGTATTGATTTTGCGGCAGATTGGTCAAAGCGACAAGATCCGCCAGCGGCGATATTGCCCACTCAACTAGGCAATATTTCAGCTGAACCAGGCTCGGGAAATGTTGCTGGCGATGACCGCTCAACCTTTCCGTCGGCTTTTCGGTTTAACACAGGCCTAGCACATTTCGCTGGGGCGAGCGTGCCTTCCCCGAATGCGGCTTGGGTGTCGACTGATACCGCGACCTGCAGCGATGCGTCTTTGGTTAATACCAGCCTTGATTGCTATGGCAACGCGCATATTCTAGGCAATGACAAGGTGAATTCGCTATGGGTTGATAAAGAAGGCAATAAAATCACCCCTGAGCAAAAACTTGATGCAGGAGGCGCTTCGTTAATATTCTCCTGGGATATGGACATAGGCACCTTAACCGTGACTAGCGCCTACCGGGAAATGGATGCAAGTTTCACCAATGATAACGACTTTACACCTTATGTTATTTTTCAAAACGACAATGATGATTTTGAGCAGAGCCAATATTCCCATGAGTTTCAGTTAGCGGGGAAAATATCCGAGAGTTTGTCCTATGTGACAGGTTTGTATTATTTCAACGAAGATGCGCAGCAAGATGTGTCTTTGATAACCCCTTTATTGCCGCCAGCGGGGGCAGCGCCTGCTGCAGCTACTTTGCCTTTCTTTCAAACCATAGAGCGAAAAGTAGAGAACACCTCTAAAGCTGCTTACGCCCAGCTTGTGTATGGCATTAGCGAGACGCTCGATTTAACTTTGGGCGCCCGTTACACCAAGAATGACAAAATGGTGGATCTGAATTTGTTTCGTGGCGACAAAACAGCCCCTTGGTTTACAGTGCAGCAGCGCGATGAACAAAGTGCTGAAGAAACCAATGTGTTAGTTAATTTATCCTGGGATTACAGTGATGACGTGATGCTGTATGGCCAATTCTCTAACGGTTTTAGAGATGGGGGCTGGCCGGTGCGCTTTCCTGGATTGCCTGAGGGCATTCCAGATCTTGATACCGTGGAATTTGGCTCCGAACAAGTAGATTCATTTGAGCTTGGCATAAAGTCAATGATGCTTGACGGTGTGCTACGCCTGAACGCCGCCGTGTTTCAAACGGATTATCAAGATATGCAGCTTGAGTTCTCAGATCCTGTGTTAAACGGTGCACCGAATACCTCGAATTTAGGTGAGGCGAGTATTTCAGGTTTCGAGGCTGAATTAAATTATGTAGCGACCGACAATTTACGATTCGACGTCTCCATTGGTTTTTTGGACTCCTCGCTTGACTCCATTTTAGGTGGTGAATTGGTATCTGGAGCGGATAACACGCTGACGACCATTACCACAGCAAATCAATTGCCCTACAACCCAGATTGGCAAATTGCCTTTGGGGTGAACCATACCTTTGATTTTACCAGCGGAGCATTTATGCGCTCTCGCATCGATTGGATGTACACAGATGACCAATTTTACAGCATAGAAAACAGCCTGCGAAATGCGCAAAGCAGTTACTCAACGGTTAATGCCAGTATGACTTACATCACATCTGAAGAAGATTGGGAATTTACCTTAGGGGCTAAAAACCTGACGGATGAAGAGTACGCAACGACGTCTCGTACGCAAGCGGACTCTGGGAGTTCTTTTGAGAACAGAGCGCGCCCAAGAGAGATTTATCTGCAAGCCCGTTATCGGTTTTATACCGATTAACCACTCGGGCCTTTCTCGTGCTGCGGCGGAAGCTGTGTCGCAGCACGCTTTTTATTGAGTTTATTGACCGTGATAGCTGATATGTCACATTTTCTTAAAGAGGAACCTCATGAAACAAGCCTTTTTTCTTTCCTGCGCTTTACCCCGCGCCCTTCGGTTTCTATTGGAGCGAGTCAGTTTTATCGTCAGTGTGACGTTACTGAATTTATCATTGGCCCAAGCTAGTACAGCGGATGAGGAAATCGCTGGCCTATCGAATGTGGCAGAGCAAAATGGAACCTTACAACATTCACCTACTTCAGAGGCTCCCAATATATTGTTGGTCGTAGCGGATGATTTAGGCATGTTTGATATTGGTGCGTTTGGTAGTGAAATTCGCACACCTAATATTGATGCTCTAGCTGACAATGGGGTGAGCTTTAATAGCTTTTATACCTCCGCTACCTGTTCACCCACTCGAGCTATGCTACTCACCGGTAGTGATAGTCATGCTGCCGGTCTAGGAAATATGGTTGAGCATTTAGCGGATAATCAACGGGGCAAGCCAGGTTATGAAGGGCACATTAGCCCCAATGCCGTGACCATAGCAACTTTGATGAAAGAGGCTGGTTATCACACTTACATGGCGGGTAAGTGGCACCTAGGGAAGGCACCGGCTTTTTTACCAGATCGTCAAGGATTCGAAGAGTCTTTTGTACTCTTGCAAGGTGGCGCCAGCTATTTTAACGACATGATGGGGTTGACCTCGCAAGTGCCAAAAGCGCTTTATCGTCACAACGGTAAACCAGTAGAGAGTCTACCGGAGGATTTTTACGCCACTGAATATTATGCGGATTTTATTCTTCAACAACTGAATAAAAATCAAGACGATGACAAACCTTTTTTCGCTTACTTAGCATTTTCAGCGCCCCATTGGCCATTGCAGGTGCGCGACGAGCATCTTAACTTGTACCGTGGGCAATATGAAAAGGGCTATGACATCCTTCGAGAAAAGCGAATTGCATCGGCAATTAAACAAGGAATTATTGGCCCAAATGTAACGCCTGCCAATCGCGATAACTATATGCTCTCATGGTCTCAGCTGTCTAAAGAGCAGCAAAAAATACAGGCTAAATCAATGGAAATTTACGCCGCAGTGGTTGAGCGTATGGATTTCCAACTCGGCCGAGTGCTTACATCGCTGCGTGAAAGTGGTGAACTTGAAAATACGGTTGTTATTTTCATGTCAGATAACGGCGCTGATGGCTCTGACCGCTCCAAATTGGAGGGCAATGACACTTGGCTTCCCCAAGCTTGGGATTTAAGTTACCAGAACATGGGAAAGAAGGGCTCTTATGTTTACCCTGGCGCGGGCTGGGCAAGGGCGAGTGTTGGGCCATTTCAGCACTACAAAGAATTTTTGTCGGAAGGAGGGATTCGCTCCCCAGCCATTATTTCGTTTCCAGAGGTGGCGCATAAAAAGCAGATGGTAAGCGATGTGGTATCGGTAAAAGATTTAGCGCCGACTATTTTGGACTTTGCAGGTATTGCTCACCCTGGTCATGAGTATCAAGGAAAGGCAGTGAAGCCCATGACGGGCAGTTCCATCGAAGGATTTTTAAAAGGCAATGTAGCAAGTATCAAACAAGATGAGCGAGTGCTAGGTTGGGAATTATTTGGACAAAAAGCAATTCGTAAAGGTGATTGGAAGCTGCTTTGGTTATCGTCTAAACCAGCGTGGTTAGCAGCGCCTCAAAACAGTGAGTCTTGGCGACTTTACAATATAGCTAACGACCCAGGAGAACAACACGATTTGGTTAGCTCAGAGCCAGAGAAATTCGCCGAAATGCGCGACGCTTGGGAGCAGTACGCAATAGAGCAATCAGTGGTGTTACCTCAATGGGTACGTGCGGTTAGTGACTAACTTATACCGTTCCACTTTAAGAAGTGATCACTCAGCAATAGTGTAAAAGAGCTTAAACAAGGCGCGTGGCTAAATGAATAGTTGTTCTCTTTCGAAGTCATGCTATTAGCTTCACACCGCGAAGCTAATAGCATGCATGAAGTATAAAGCCTAAAGCCTAAAGCCTAGACTTTATGCTTCATCATGCGTTCTTTGTCGCGCGCCCAATCACGGTCTTTCACGGCGTCGCGTTTATCATGTTCGTGCTTACCCTTACCTAAGTAAATTTCGACTTTTACCCAGTTTTTCTTCCAGTACATGGCAGTGGCAAGAATTGAGTAACCTTGGCGCTCTACTGAGCCAATCAGTTTGTCGAGTTCACGCTTGTTAAGCAGCAACTTACGCTGGCGTAAAGGCTCACACACCACATGGCTTGATGCTTGGTTAAGAGGTTGAATAGTACTACCGACTAAAAAGGCTTCGCCTTTGTGTAAGGTAACGTAGCTGTCAGACAAATTAACTTTGCCTGAACGAATGCTTTTCACTTCCCATCCTTGTAATTCAATGCCAGCTTCGATTTTATCTTGCAGGATATAGTCGTGCCGCGCCTTTTTATTCAATGCGATGGTGTTGTTAGTTGATTTTGACTTCTTTGTTTTCATGGCGCCGTATTATAATGGTTGTCTAACGGGGTACAACAAAAATCACTGATATTGAAATAGATATCTGATTTTATGCTAGTATTTTGCCCCTATAAAAACCGACTGACTCAATTCAAGGGGAATTGATGCCTAATGTGACCCGCAGCGCTTTAGTCGCCTTTAGCGCTGAATCGATGTTTGATTTGATAAATGATGTGCAACGTTATCCTGAATTTTTACCAGGTTGCGCACAAACGAAAGTGACTCATGCTGATGAGCACTGCATGGAGGCATCATTGCTGATTTCAAAAGCAGGTATTAAGCAGTGGTTCAGTACACGTAATGAATTATCTCGCGGCGAGTATATTAGAATGAACTTAGTCGACGGGCCTTTCTCTGAGCTGCGCGGTGGCTGGACCTTCAAAGCGTTATCTGACAATGCCTGTAAAATTGAATTGAATTTGGACTTTGCTTTTTCAAGTCGATTGGTTGAAATGGCCTTTGGTCGTGTATTCAATGCGATAGCGGCTAACATGGTCGTGGCGTTTACTAATCGCGCAAAAGAGATTTACCCATGACGGATAAACAAATTAACCTTGAAGTAGTTTATGCCTTGCCAGAGCGCCAAGCCTTGCTTGAAGTAGTGGTAGAAAACGGCCATACCGTAGAAGAAGCCATTCGAGCATCGGGTATTTTACAGCGTTTTAATGATATCGATTTAACCACGAGTAAAGTCGGCATTTGGAATCGCACGTGCAAATTGACAGATGTGCCACAAGATGGTGATCGTATCGAGATTTATCGCCCGTTAATTGCAGATCCTAAAGAAGCGCGTCGTCGCCGTGCTGAAAAAGCCAAAGAAGAAGGCCGCGCTAATAAAGTGACAGGTGGGCGGGCTTAGATTTTTGCTGGTCGAGCAATCGGCCTAAAATCTCAGGCCTAACGCATCGCACAAAAATTTCTGTAATGGCTGGGCCCGGCCATATCGCGTTGCCGCTAGTTCACACACGTTACCCTCTAATAACTGCTTTCTATCAAGGGGGCAGATAGCGATAAAATCTTTGCGCTTAATTTCTTCAATCATAGGTGATTGCGTGTCATAGCCTTTTGGCGGGCGCACTAATGAATCTCCTGCCATATGGTAGAACTCGGTAAAAGGCGTGTGTTCAATTGCATCTTGATACGCGGCAGGTTTGCGCTGAATATGTTCGCGAATAGCGCGTAATGCGTCGGGCTGAGGATGCCACGTACCAACCGCTAAGAAACATTCTTCACTGGCAATGTGCATATAAAACCCGGGGGAATGTACGTCTTTGCCTATTTCATGGCGAAATTGAATACCCACATTGGTTTTATAGGGAGATTTGTCTTTTGAAAAGCGCACATCTCGATAAACCCGCATTAATGAACCGCCCATTTTCTTAGGTGTTGCTTCATAATGAGGGGATATCAGCGGGATCCAGTTCTGCATTTCAGTGATAAATTCAAGCGCAGGGCCGCGCACTAAATCTTCGTACCTTTGTTTATTCGCATTGAACCATTCTCTGTCATTGTTCTTTTCTAGTTGCTGTAAAAACGTAAATAGGGAAGGGTCGAAGTGAGTAAACATAAGCTGGCCTTATAAAATAGTGAAGTCCAGCTTACTCATTGGTTGCAGCAAATCAATAACCGGCAAGGTGACAATTGTTACAGATTCTTTTGAAAGTAAAGATTGTCTTTCATTCTGCTTAGTACTTCTTACGCTTTAACCCAGTGGTGGCTAAGATCTTGGCGGAAATTTCTTCGATGGAATAGCGAGTGCTGTTTAGAAACGGCACTTTTTCTTTGCGATATAAATTTTCTACTTCACGCAGTTCCATACGACATTGCTGCAAAGACGCATAACGGCTGTTAGCTCTGCGTTCAGAGCGAATTTGATGTAAGCGCTGTGGGTCAATAGTTAAACCAAACATTTTATCTTTAAAGCGTTTTAGGGCCGGGGGCATGCGCAAAATATCGCCCATGTCTTCTTCGGTGAAAGGGTAGTTTGCCGCTTTTATGCCATATTGCAGCGCTAAATATAAACTAGTGGGGGTTTTGCCTGAGCGCGACACACCGACCAATATTATATCGGCCTGGTCATATTCTCGTAAATTTGATCCGTCATCATTGGCTAGTGCGTAATTTACGGCTTCTATTCTGATGTCATAGGTTTTTTCATGGATGCTATGAGTACGATGTTTTTCTGGTTTTGAGGGTACGCCCAAAACGATTTCTAATGGGGCAACAAATTGGTCGAGGAAGTTATAGTTAATGCCTACCGATTTGGAAATTATTTTGCGTACCTCAGTGTTAACTATTGTGTAAAACACTAACGGCCGTTGCCCGTCATCTTGAAAACTTTCAGATATTTTTTTAACAACTTGTTGCGCTTGTTCTTCAGTTTCAACAAACGGAACCGTGATATGTTCGAACTCGATCGTGAATAATGACAACAAAGCGTGGCCAAATACCTCCGAAGTTATCGCTGTTCCATCTGAAATATAATAAGCCGTGCGCATAACATTTCCTTAACAATGTAGTAATATAATTACATAAATAAATTAAATTTTACTTTCTTCTAAACTGCATTCTAAAATCCCTCACGTAAAAAGCTAGGCACTTGAGAAATATAATTTTTTTCGACGTTTAGCGAGCGTCATTTTGACTAACTATCTGGGGTTGTCATCGTTGGCAGCTTTTACAATTAAGTTCATCTTGGAGACGAATTAAATGCAAGAAAATGTGCTTTGGTATCAGCAATTGGGAATGGACGACGTGGGCGTTGTCGGTGGAAAAAATGCATCCCTTGGCGAAATGATTTCTAATCTTTCAAATGCTGGTGTACAAGTACCCGGTGGTTTTGCTACAACGGCATCAGCGTTTAATCTTTTCTTAGAACAAAGTGGCCTTGAGGCGCGCATACACGAATTGCTTGACAGTTTAGACGTGGATGACATTCCAGCCTTGGGCGAAGCGGGGAATACAATCCGTCAGTGGATCATCGAAACGCCGTTCTTACCGGAATTAGAAGCCGACATCACGTCAGCCTTTAAAACCTTGCAAGGAGATGCAGGTGACGAAGCATCGTTTGCTGTACGTTCATCTGCGACTGCTGAAGATATGCCGGATGCATCATTTGCCGGCCAACAAGAAACATTCTTAAACGTAAAGGGTATCGATGCTGTGATGGTGGCCATCAAGCATGTTTATGCCTCTTTATTTAACGACCGTGCCATTTCTTATCGCGTGCACCAAGGTTATGACCACAAAGGCGTGGCGTTATCTGCAGGTATTCAACGCATGGTACGTAGTGACTGTGCGGCATCAGGCGTTATGTTTACCATTGACACTGAATCTGGTTTCGAAGACGTAGTGTTTATTACATCGTCTTACGGTTTAGGTGAGATGGTGGTGCAAGGTGCCGTTAATCCAGATGAGTTTTATGTTCACAAGCCAACCCTAGATAAAGGTTTACCTGCTGTTGTGCGCCGTAATCTTGGTAGCAAGTTAACTAAGATGATTTACTCAGATGATACGAGCCATGGTAAACAAGTGGAAATCGTTGATATCGACCGCGCCGACAGTGTTGTTTTCTCACTGACTGATGACGAAGTTCAAGAGTTAGCCAAACAAGCGCAAATCATCGAGAAACACTATAAGCGTGCGATGGATATTGAGTGGGCTAAAGACGGTATTGACGGCAAACTGTATATCGTTCAGGCAAGACCCGAAACCGTACGTAGCCGCGAAGATATTCAAGTGATTGAGCGCTTCCGTTTAAACGGTAAAGCAAGCGTTGTTTGTGAGGGCCGCTCGATAGGTCACAAAATTGGCGCAGGCGCAGCGAAAGTACTTGGCTCTATTGAAGAGATGGATAAAATCCAAGCGGGCGATGTACTGGTTACAGACATGACCGACCCTGATTGGGAGCCGATCATGAAGAAAGCCTCAGCGATTGTTACTAATCGTGGTGGCCGTACTTGTCATGCTGCGATTATTGCGCGCGAATTAGGTATTCCGGCGGTTGTTGGTTGTGGCAATGCCACTGACCTTATCAACAATGGCGATAAAATTACGGTGTCTTGTGCTGAAGGCGACACCGGGTTTATTTATGGTGATGTGCTTGATTTTGATGTGGTGACGTCGCGCGTGGATGCTATGCCTGATATTCCACTGAAAGTCATGATGAATGTTGGTAACCCAGACAGAGCATTTGATTTTGCTCGTTTGCCTAACGAGGGTGTAGGTTTAGCGCGTTTAGAGTTCATCATTAACCGCATGATTGGTGTGCATCCTAAAGCTTTACTTAATTTCGACCAACAACCTTCTGAACTTAAAGAAGAAATCAGTGAGATGATCGCGGGCTATGAATCGCCTGTTGAGTTCTATATCGAGAAGTTGGTTGAAGGTATTGCCACCATTGGTGCTGCATTCTCACCTAAGAAAGTGATTGTGCGTATGTCTGATTTTAAATCGAACGAGTACTACAACTTGGTAGGTGGATACCAGTACGAGCCAGACGAAGAAAACCCTATGTTGGGCTTTCGTGGGGCGAGCCGTTATATCTCTGAGGAATTTCGTGATTGTTTCGCGCTTGAATGTGAAGCGATTAAGCGAGTTCGCAACAAGATGGGCTTAACCAATGTAGAAATCATGATCCCATTTGTACGAACTCTTGAAGAAGGCCGCAGTGTGATAAAGCTGTTGGCTGAGCAAGGTTTAGTGCAAGGTGACAATGGCTTACGAGTTATTATGATGTGTGAGTTACCGTCAAACGCATTGCTAGCAGACCAGTTCTTAGACATTTTTGATGGGTTTTCAATTGGTTCAAATGATATGACGCAATTAACGCTTGGTCTTGACCGTGATTCTGGTGTGATAGCGCACTTATTTGACGAGCGAGACCCAGCTGTGAAAGCGTTGCTGGCTATGGCGATTCAGGCAGCTAAAAAACGTGGTAAATACGTAGGTATTTGTGGCCAAGGCCCATCTGACCATGAAGATTTAGCCGCTTGGTTAGTTGAACAAGGTATCGACAGCGTATCGTTAAACCCAGATACCGTTGTTGAAACATGGTTGTACTTAGGGGAAAAACACGCGAAGTAACAGGCGCTAAAATACACCGCTGACTAACAATAATAATAAATCAGTGCCCTACGGTAAAAAGGCTGTCATTGCGACAGCCTTTTTTTATGTAGTTGTTCCATACGGAAATACGTTGACATAAAGAGGACTTCTTTATGAAAACATCCAACAACAAAAGCGCTAGCTACTCGCTGTTTCATGCGGAAATAGTTGGGAATATTAGCCTGTTGCGAAAAGGACTAGCGTGTCTTAAATGAAAGGCCTATGCGATGGGACCTAGACGGATATTATTAGCGTGTAATACTAGCCTTTACGACTAGCTTTTAAGTTTGCGATTGAGCAGCACTCGGTCAAGTTTAGCGGATGAGCGAGCCATACTGCTTTGGCAGCGCTTTAACCAAGTTCGAGCAAGTGGCACATCAACACTCAGCAACAGCAAGCCAGCGATAACTAACAACATTGAGCCTGGGATTATAAACAATACGATACCTGCAATGACAAGTAACGCGCCTAATCCGATACGAATATTTTTCATGGTGAACACATTCCTTCTATAGTCATTAACTTTTATGCCAACTTCGTCAAAAATGCAATATTGTACATGTTACTGGGTGTAACGACCGTAACCGATGAAGATATAAGAAAAATAGATAAATAAGATGACAAAAAACCGCTTATAAAAATGCGGATATGAGACGGGGATAAGCAGGAAATACATGGGGGAATATAAGAGGAAATGTAAGGGAAATATAAAGAGCGCTGAAAATGGAATAATTAATCGAGATAAAACATAAATAAATCCCTTCACCTATTAGAAGTTAGTAGCCCTTAGGTTGTACAATAGCGCGCACTTGTTAAACCGTGAGAAAAAACCACATTATGCCCCAGCATGAATTACCTGCTTTAGATGTAGAATCCAGTCCGCAATCAAACTATCAAGCTTTTTTTTCGGCTTTGAGGCGCAGTGAATTTAGTGGGGATATAGAATTCAGTTACGCTAGTCGTTTGTCTGTTGCTACTGATAACTCTATTTATCAAGCGCTACCTCAAGGCGTGGTGCTACCTAAATCAGTTGTTGATTTACAAGTTATCGGTGAACTCGCCAGCCAATTCGAAGATGTCGCTTTTAGCGCGCGGGGTGGCGGTACGGGCACGAATGGGCAATCCTTAACCTCGGGTATTATTGTTGATGTATCACGGCACATGAACAATATCCTTGAAATTAACCCGCAAGAGCGTTGGGTTAAAGTACAAGCGGGTGTAGTGAAAGATCAGTTAAATGATGCGCTGCGCCCCTACGGTTTGTTTTTCGCACCGGATTTATCCACCAGTAATCGCGCAACAATAGGCGGAATGGTGAATACTGACGCCTCAGGGCAGGGCTCGTTGGTGTACGGTAAAACCAGTGATCACGTACTTGGTTTAACGTCGGTTCTGGCTGATGGTACTTTGCTTGAAAGCTCGCCAATGAGTATGGATGAAGCCAAAAAAGTCGCTGAGCAGCAAAGTACAACCGGTAGGTTAGTAAAGCAGATCTTGACTACCTGTGTGGATAAACGCCAACAAATTCTGGCTAAGTTCCCACGCATGAACCGCTTTCTAACCGGCTATGATTTAGAGCATGCCTTGAGCGATGATTTATCCACGGTGGACATCAGCCGCGTCATTGCTGGCTCAGAAGGATCGTTAGCGTTTGTGGCAGAAGCAAAACTTAACGTTACCCCAATCTCTAAACACAAAGCCTTGGTGAACATCAAATATGATTCGTTTGAATCTGCGCTGCGACATGCGCCGCATATGGTGGCAGCTAAGGCAACATCGGTAGAAACCGTTGACAGCAACGTATTGAACTTAGCTAAGCAAGATATCATTTGGCATCAAGTTAAAGAGCTCATCAAAGAAGTTGAAAACAAAGAAGTACTCGGCCTAAATATGGTTGAGTACAACGGTGACTCTGAAGATGAATTACGCGAAAAAATCACCCTGTTGTGCGCAAACTTAGACTCTGCGCTTGATAGCAATGAAGGTGGTGTCATTGGTTATCAAATCACTTATGACAATGCCGACATTGGCAAAATATATGCGATGCGCAAAAAGTCTGTGGGTTTACTAGGTAAAACCAAAGGCCGTAAAAAGCCATTAGCATTCGTTGAAGATACTGGCGTACCGCCGGAAAATTTAGCCGATTTTATTATGGAGTTTCGCGCATTGCTTGATGCCCGTAACTTACACTACGGTATGTTCGGCCATGTGGATGCCGGTGTACTACATGTGCGCCCGGCGCTTGATATGTGCGACCCTGAGCAAGAGGCCATGATCCCCGACATTTCAAACGAAGTGTCAGCGCTGGTTGCCAAATACGGTGGTCTGTTGTGGGGCGAACATGGTAAAGGCTATCGCAGTGAATATGCTCCAGCATTTTTTGGTGAAGAGCTATACACCGAATTGCGTAAAATTAAAGCCGCATTTGACCCCCTTAATAAAATGAACCCGGGAAAAATCTGCACCCCCATCGACAGTCATGCATCTTTAGTTACCGTTGGAGATGTTAAGCGTGGTGAGTTTGATCGCCAAATCCCCATCGCCATGCGCGATGCTTTCGCACCTGCCATGAATTGTAATGGTAACGGCTTATGTTTTAATTACGACACCACGTCGACTATGTGCCCATCAAGTAAGATTACCTCAGATAGGCGCCACAGTCCTAAAGGGCGAGCCGGCGCCATGCGCGAATGGCTGCGTTTGCTAGCGAATAAGCAGGTGGATGTGAATCTTCTTGAAGTACAGGGGAAAACTCAGAACTTCCTTAAACGCCTTAACAACACTATGGGTAAGGCGCAATCTAACGATTTTTCACATGAAGTGTTAGAGGTAATGGACGGATGTTTAGCGTGCAAGGCATGCTCTAGTCAGTGCCCTGTCAGCGTAGATGTACCGACATTCCGTGCGCGCTTTTTGTCAATTTATTACCAACGCTATATGCGTCCTGCCAAGGATTATTTGGTGGGAAATATCGAAGCAATGGCACCTTTAATGGCCAAAACCCCTAGGCTGATTAATGCTTTTTTGAAACAACAGTGGATGAACAAGCTTATTAAAAAAACGGTCGGTTATGTTGATACACCGTTATTGTCTTCCCCTTCATTAAAGAAGCAACTTGCTGGACATCAGGCAGGCCAATTTGATTTAGGCTCATTGCAAGCGTTAAGTGCCAACGAGCGAGCGCGAAAAGTACTGATAGTGCAAGACCCATTCACAAGCTTTTATGAAGCGGATTTGCTCCATGATCTGGTGAAATTAATTGAGTGTTTAGGCTATGAGCCCATTTTGCTGCCCTTTATGCCCAATGGAAAACCCCAGCACGTAAAAGGTTTTTTGAAAGAATTTGCAAGCACAGCAAAAGACAGCGCTGACTTTTTGAACAAACTTGCTCCATTAGGCATACCTATGATTGGTGTCGACCCGTCATTGGTGCTGTGTTATCGGGATGAGTACAATAAAGTGCTAGGGGAGACCAGAGGAAGCTTTGAGGTGAAGTTGGTGCATGAGTGGCTAGCAACCATTACCCTTCCAGAGAGCGGCAGCTCAACGGATAGTCAATACGCATTTTTCGGCCACTGCACTGAGAAGACAGCGTTGCCAGAGAGTGAGAAACATTGGCAGCAACTGTTTCAGCGTGTGGGCATGTCACTTACGCCTATTTCTGTGGGGTGTTGTGGTATGGCAGGCACGTTTGGTCACGAAGCAAGCCACTTAGAGCAATCTAAAGGGATTTACGCGCTTAGCTGGGAGAAAGCAATCGCTAAGTTTGATACCTCGAAAATTCTTGCCACAGGCTATTCTTGTCGAAGCCAAGTCGCCCGAATTGAAGGTGAAAAACCCAAGCACCCATTACAAGCGATGCTAGCGCATTTGTCATAAATGATGCGTTTGCAAAATAAAAGACAGTGAACGAAGTGACCCAAAACGGGAACCTCTAAAAATAAAGCTAGTCTCTAAAAATTAGACTCCAAGCAAATACAAAGGCCTGAATTCGACAACCGATCGGACTCAGGCCTTTTTGTTTCAGCCTAGTGCTTTTCTAAAGATATCTACTTTTATAAATAATTTTATATGGACATCCATGTTAAATAATCAGAAAAACTTTACATGGACACCCAAGCTAATCTTACATGGACACCCAAGTTTATAATGAATAATTGCTGTCAGTTCTACAAAGAAATTTACTATGGCATTCGTAACAAGCGACAGAGTTTTACGCGTACCCTCAGCTCAAGTATTCGCGTTAATTTTATATGGACGTCCACATTTTAAAAAGACACTCATTTTAAATAATGCTAAAGCGGTTTTTAGCCTTGCTTGGTTATTCGCCCTCGCGAAGTCAATGTTGTGGTCTGTAGTCGTCAACAGATATGAAACTTGTTATTCGATATGAAAGGTAGGCTTTCAACCTACAAATTTAATAAACGTCGTTGAGAATTTGAGAACCGCTTTGTCGAAAAAATTTTACCGGTTCTATTCGATGGATAGGCTTTTGAAACTGTTATTTGTCGGAAGTGACAGAGGTAGTATTAAATTTTTTGTAGCAACTGCCTTGCATTACTCATCCCGCGTATTCGTTGATGATGAATATGACGCTTAAAGGCATTCATCATTTGCTCTGCGCCTGCTGCGTAGCAGAAATGTTTTTCAAACTCTGTGGTTAAGGCTAGCCACTGTGCTGAATCTAGTCCTAGTCTTTGTAGGATAGGGCTTTGAGTGTTATCGATATAACCAGGCTTGTCATCACGAATACAACGACCTGTGGTATCGATAAGCTCACAGTAGTCTTTGAGTGAGTAAGCAATTCCTTTGGACATATTTTCCCTTGAGCTTCCCGCAAAGGGTATTAGCGTACTTGGTTGAGCATGGTGATGTTTAGCGGCGTGAAGACGCCTTTTGATACTGGTGTGTTTTGCCGTTTCAGGTGTTTTGGCTATTTTCGCTCTAATCGGGTTTAAATCCACATAGGCCA